>Ga0335072_10001299_pt1 | contig 40856 bp, 36 predicted proteins | sample Lox_Sample_21_FD_206725 | JGI IMG/M metagenome (GOLD analysis project Ga0335072, IMG submission 206725) | Soil microbial communities from Loxahatchee National Wildlife Refuge, Florida, United States - Lox_Sample_2.1 | ecosystem: Environmental > Terrestrial > Soil > Wetlands | place: USA... | reverse complement strand
CGTCTGTCACTCAGACGCAGCAGTACAAGAAGGAATTTTCGGCAACAGCTTCCCAATTATACCTGGTCATGAGATCATCGGAACTATTGCTGCGGTCTCAGACTCGGAGAAAGTGTGGAAGGAGGGTGACCGAGTTGGAGGCCCGTGGCACGGTGGGCATGATGGTGAGTACCCACCCAAAAAAAAAACTGCATCCAGTCCCACGTTGGGGGATGCATTGACCTACATGCACTTCAATGGGTAATAAACGACTCCTTATAGGAACCTGCAAGTCCTGCAACCGCGGTTTGTTCCAGATGTGCAAGAATGAGGCCATAAACGGCGTCACTCGCGATGGCGGCTATGGCGAATATGTCACCCTTCGCACCGAGGCCGTGGTGCGAGTCCCTAAAGACATTGACCCAGCCGAGTACGCACCAATTCTCTGCGCCGGTATTACCGTCTTCAACTCGCTGCGCAATCAGCACATCATACCCGGTGATGTGGTTGGAGTTCAAGGCCTAGGTGGTCTCGGTCATTTGGCTCTGCAATATGCGAACAAGATGGGCTACAAAGTCGTCGCCATTTCCTCGAGCGCTGACAAAGAGAAGTTCGCAAGAGATCTGGGCGCCCATGAGTACATTGATGGGTCGAAGGAGGACATTGGCCAGGCCTTGCAGAAGATGGGCGGTGCGGCTTGCATCATCTTCACCGCGCCGAACTCGAAGCTTATACCGGGCTTGATCTCGGGATTGGCCCCCTTGGGCAAGCTGCTAATTCTTGCTGCGGTGGGACCAGTCGAAATTAATCCAGGCCTGATGATTCTGAAAGGATTGAGCATAGTTACTTGGCCCAGTGGACATGCACTTGACTCGGAAGAAGCGCTTGAGTACGTATCTCTCTCTTTAGACGTCATTTCGCCCTCAAATATCCAGCACTAATACTCTTGCAGCTTCGCCATGACGCACGGTGTCAAATGCATGGTAGAGAGATTCAAGTTAGATGATGCGAACGAAGCATTGCAGCATATGATAAGTGGGAAGGTGAGATTCAGGGCGGTCCTCACGATGTATTAGGACGTTGCCGGTAAGTAGCGGAATTAGGGGGGGCAAAAGAGCCATTTTGGAATCTGTATGTAAATTGTGCGCTTCCGAACGAAGCCCCTCGCTGTGGGAAAAAAGCAAAAGCAAGTAACTTACTATGACCAATACTACCCGCAAAAGCCGGTGCACTGTAAATCTAACGATGCCGTCATTCCCGGGCCGTTACCCCTGATGATCGCTACGCTTGCTCCGCCAATAGACTTCCCTGCCCCACCTAAACTAGCCAGCATCATCAAACGCTCACCGTGTATCACATCTCCACCGCACCACCACCTTGCCTGGCAACCTGTCCCCTAACACGTGCGTCAGATTTCTACGCGAATGCGCTATGACTTCACCGGCGGGTCGCGGTGGACACGACGAATAGTGAGCGTTATTATCTCACAGTACCAAACTGGTTGAAAATTGTCACAGGCGCCGCATGCCCCCTTGTCTGTTACAGGCAATTGCTGGCCGTAACGCACACATGAGCGTTGTGTTTCAGAAATAATGAGCCTGCTCGTAAAGTAAACGGCTATCTCCCTTGTAACGTCACTCGTGAGTCTGGATTCACTTTCTCCCTTCACTTAGAACCCTGAGACCGGGTCATCGGCAATCCGACTAGGCAATTCAATTCACAGAGCACTAGAGTCCTGATTTCTCGCGCAATTCGTTGTAGAACAACCAGAGCAGACCCTGGGGCGCGAGGTGCGACATACCTGCGGTGCAGCGTCCGGTTTCACCTTGGCCTCCAAGCCCGACCAGAACAGCGGAAGACCGCGGCTTTGGGAATTCGGGTTCCGACCTGGCAGCGCGCACCTGTATCGAGACACATCGCACAGCAGAAAGAAATTTGAAAGACATTGCATCCATCTACACTTAACGGGCATATCATATCAAAGATACAACTGCATGAATGCGGTGGGAGAGAAAGAGGAGGTAAAGGGAGACTCTGACGACACCTGGGTGTTGTGGTGTTGACTCTCGCAACTAGTTTGCGCACAAGACGACTCGAGCCTCGGCCTCCAAACGCGGCTCGAAGTTTCCTTTGGACTCGCTTACTCGACTTTGCTTTCTCATACAGGCGTCTGCTGGCTATCCATTTACCACGACACTGGCGTACGCTCGCTTCAATCGCTATCCAAAGCGTCGGCTGCACTATATCTTCGCTGTTGGCCCGGGCCCAGTTCTTTCTTCCAGACGGGTTGTCTGTTGTGCTTTGCTGAGAGAGTATACACGCGCGACATCGAGTGGGGGTAAGCTGTTGCTATACCATCGAAAGTTGGGCTACTTCTAAGTACCGTGCCCTCTCAACCTGTTTATTGATTTTGTCGGGCTACGGAGGGATATCTTGAAGACCGACAACCATTCGCTGGCGTATGCAATTGCTTTACGATCTTTACGATAATATTCCGAAATAATGCAGTTCACCACCGTCTCCTCCACGTTCCTTCTCCTCATTACATCAACCCTCGTCCACGCCACCCTCAGACTCTCCGACATCCAAGCCCTAGTCAACTTCCCGCAAGAGTGTTCAGACGCCTACAACACGCCAATAGACGCCTGCAACGACGCACACTTCAAGAATGGGCCTCTCTGTTCCTGCTCGTCCGCTTGCTCTAGCGCTCTAGATTCGGCAACAGAAACGATCATCAAGGCGTGCCAAGGCACAGCCGCATCTCCCGAGTCGCTGATCGGGCTCTTCTTCGAACACGCAGCGACCGAATTCCTCTGTACTCCGCCTGCCAACGGCGGCGGTGGCGGCTGTGCAAGCGCACAAACAGGCAGCGGATCGTTGAGCAGCAGCAGCCAACAGAGCGCAAGCTCCATAACATCAAGCAGCACAAGCACTGGCACTAGCACGAGCACTTCGCAGTCAAGTTCGACCTCGACCTCGACCTCGACCTCAAAGAAGCGGTCGAGCGAGACAAGTACATCGACAACGCGATCGACTTCCTCAACGACTACCCCATCATCATCATCAACTCCAACAAACATGTCCGCCTCCTCTTCTAGCAAAATCACCACCTCCAGCAAGAGTAGTAGCACGAACTCTCCCAAACCCACAACCGGTGGCGGCAGTCCCTTCGACATCACCACCGGCGGGGCGGCGCGAATTGACATCCGGACGAAAACGACAGCACTACTACTATTATTTTCGGCCGTGATCGGTTTTTCGTGTTCATGATACCGCTCTGCGCATGGGATTAGGATTGGGATTGGAGTTTTTCTTTTTCGTTCGTTCTGGGTACATACCAGCTGCGATGAGGGAGTTTTTTTTTAAGCGTTTGTATGATGATCCGTGCCAAATGAGAAAGGAGAGAATGTACATATCTGGCCAAACGGGGTAATTCTGTCACTTCAGCGTCCCCTTTGGAAGGGGCGCTTTGCGTTGGACACATGGGTAAAATGATGAGATGTATGCAGTACAACATAGCAAAATTGTGATCGCAGCCCTTGTGCTTCGGAGGTGCATACTCGATGCGCTTTGAGTACATTTTGACCATACTGCTATGTAATGCTTTCCATCGCTGTGCTCTACTCTACACCTGTGTTTGTAACGGCCACTTCCACAACCATGTAAGTACGAAAGCGTGAAAATGGGTCCTCCATGCAACGCAGTCCGCTGCATTCTCCCATAAACACCGACCCGGAGCTATATCTCGTGAATCAAATCACCACAGCCGATTCTCAGTCGCAGCCTGCTTCTCTGGATCCTTTCTCTTCTGCCCCTTCTTCGCCTGTACCTCATGCGCCGGTTGCGGCGGCTTGAAATACAGACTTGGGCTCTCACCTTCCTTCACTGTATGACTCAAATAGCCCCTATTCTTCGGGTCTCGGTAGTATTCCAAGTCTTTCCTGCCCGTGGGATCTGGAAGGCGGTACTGAAAGCCCATCCCCTTTACTCGCTCTTTCGGATCAGAGCCCATTCCCACTGCGAGTGCAGATTTCCCAATCGCATCTTGGTCCCACTTCAGGGAAACGTAGGGGTCTGTCTTCCGCTGGCGGATGCGGTGGATGGCATACTTGGTATAGTAGCGAGTAGTAACAGTGCCGCCAAGTGCTTCAACGGCCGCGATAGCGGATTGTGACGCGCGGGACACGACGACGTTAATAGGTGTTGTGAGGGCGGTGGCTCCGCGGGCGAGGAGTTTGATGCCGTCTTTGACGCCGTGAACGGCACGTGTGGCGGCAAGTTCGCGGAGTGTGATCGGTTTGGATGGGTCAATCCGGCCTTGGTTGATCCAATCTTGGATACGATCGAGGTTTATGGGTGACATCTCAAGAGCGAAGCTTGAGGAGACCACGTTAGTAAAAAGTGTCTGGGAGAATTGGTGGTAACCGTACAGGTTTTTGAATCCTTCCTTTCCTCTGACTACTTCATCCGGCGTTTGACCGCCTTGGAATTGATGAGGAACTTTGCCATGCTGTTTCTGGCCCTTGTGACCTCGACCTGAGGTCTTGCCCTTGCCAGAAGACGGGCCTCTGCCGCGGCGGATCTTCTTATTATATGCTGCTGGAACATCTGAGAGTGATGCTAGAATCGACGCATTGCGTGATTGTTGATGCAGAAAAGGAACCAGAAAAGTGGGTATAGATGCAGTGGCTACTGGCTGTGCTAGATGCGCCAGGTGAAGCTGTAATCGTGGTGGCATCGTTTATTGATGGACTTACAATCTCAAAGCTGTCCGGAGCTGTTGAAAGCTTCGAATTGGGATTTTCGGGAGATAGTCTGCGCTAAGAACTGCGGGCAGGATTTTGCCCAGGGATATTTCTTGGTCCCGTGAGAAACTCAGGAGGTGAGGGTGGACCACCGCTTAATTTGGAGACAAGATCTGGATCCTTAGGAGTGCCTTTTAAAAGGTCAGGAAGCCAGGCGTCTGCGATTCATGGCGCAAACCGGCAAGAGTTACTTTTCTACCTACCGCATCCGACGGTGACCTGGCCTTGATCTACGGAGTGACGGCTTCTCCAACGCAATGTCCATCCTCGATCTTGGACGGCGGCGACTCGTGGCCATTATCGCTTCCGCAGGAGCTCTCATTCTGATCTTTAACCTCCTCTTCCTCAGCGGTGACGATGTCGCCTCCAAGGTATCTCACATACCAATTCCCGACCATCCGCAGAAAACTCCCGCAGCGAACACAAGACTGCATCCGACGCAAACTTCAGTCGTGCAAGGTGTTCCTACCCCAATCATATCACCCGAGGTCGTCGATTCGCATCCAATTGCTGCCTTGATGAAAGAGGCTGACCAGAAATGGCGGAAATACGCAACCAGCAGATCTACGACTTTCAGACAGACTGTGGAGAAATACCGAAGAAAGTACGGAAGACACCCACCTCCTGGCTTCAAAGAATGGTACAAGTACGCGCGAAAGAGGAATGTATTCAACATCGACGACTTCGACCAGATCATGGACGACCTTCGACCCTTTTGGGCCCTCGACCCAAAGACTATACGCATGTACGCCGCTCACATGTGGGAGAATGAAGGAGATGGCATCTCTGGCATCCATATCCGGAATAAGAAGGTGGCGAAGTTGACATTTCAGAGTTGGCGATCAGAGACACTTAAGACATTGATTGACAAGTTTAGCGAATATCTGCCAGATATGGACATCGCGATGAACAGATTAGATCAACCGCGACTGGTGGTACCGTGGGAGGATATGCAGACGCTACTGGCCAAGGAATACGACACACGCTCCTTGCCACCAGAAGCTATTGATAGCTTCACGACTGAGCAAACACTTCTGGCCAACCTCAAACTCAAAGACCCTGCAGATGACAAGTCTGAGCGATTGGACCCGGAATGGTTTGGCCGGCCTGGAAAACAGTACATGGAGATTGCAAGCCTTGCTTGCCCTCCAGAGTCGCCCGCGAGGACCAATCTCAGTATTGCTGAAGCAGATGCTATGTACAAGAGCGCTTATGGCGGTCTGGTAACAAACTTCAATCTCTCCTCCGACCTCTGCACCATTGGCCCGACTGTTCAGAATCTCCACGGCTTTCTATATTCTTCCGGCAGTATTATAGCCTCGAAGAAGCTACTGCCGGTCTTCGGCGAATGCAAGGTGAACGTCAATAACGATATCCTCTTTCCGGCGAACATGTACTGGAAGCACGATGACCGCTACGATTACTCAGATAAAGAAGACGTACCCTGGGAAGAGAAAAAAGACAATATGATCTGGCGTGGTGTGACATCTGGCGGTGTCCAAATCCCGGAGAATTGGAGCACAATGCACAGACAACGCCTGGTCCAATTGCTGAATGGTACATACATGGCATTGGAGGGAAAGGAAGTCACTGTCTTGACTCAGTCCCCTACTGCAGATGATGAGCTCCAGCAAAATGCCACATACGAAAACTTCCACCGCTTCCAGCCGTCCTTATTCGCCAATGAGCATACTGACGTTGGTTTCGTGGAAGCGTGGGGATGCATCCCTCCTGATTGCCCCTTTTATAACGACGTGTTCAGCTGGAAGCCGCAGGTCAGCCTTTCAAGCCAGTTCAGATCGAAATACCTCATTGACGTCGACGGACACTCGTTCTCCGGTCGTTGGCGGGCTTTTCTTGAGAGCAAGAGTCTAGGTTTTAAGGCTACAATTTTCCGAGAGTGGCACGATAGCCGGCTATTCGCGTGGCGGCATTTCGTGCCGACAGACCAGAGATACGATGATTTGTACAGTCTCCTGACCTACTTTATCGGGTATGGTAAGCCTGGGCCGGAGAGGTCTCCAGAGGATGACTATGCAAATGGCGACGTCTATATCCCTGCACATGACGATGAGGCTAAAAGGCTCGCAGAGCAGGGAAGGGAATGGGCCAATAAAGTATTGCGTCGGGAGGATATCGAAGTGTATACCTTCAGGTTGCTGCTTGAGTACGCAAGAATTATCGACGACAATCGCGACAAGATCGGATATAGTGGAGATGGATCGGAGCTCGACAAGCTCGACGATGATTCAGACGAAAGCGCCTTCAGCAGATGGGGTTTGGACAAACTTTTCGGTGGGAAGAAGGGCTCTTCGGCGAAAACAGAAACTGAAGGTGAAGGCTATGGATCCCGCCTCGGTACAGGTTTGGCTGGGACTGATGACGACGGAGCCACTGACGATGACGGACCTCCGGGCGGAAGGTGAGCGCGGCAGATTATATGATCATTCTAATTGAGGCAGATTCGCCTGCTTGGATGCAATTTGCATAGCGTGGCGTTACTGGCCTGTGTCTGGGTTCACTGGCAAGCTATATATCTTTACGCTGTGCAATGCTCATCGTTGAATCGATTAATCCTAAACAGTCTGCTGAGTCAACCATCATCTACGGTGGCCTCTCAATTCAACACACCCGTCTGTTCTGCACCTGGTCCATGCCAGGTATTTCCACACCAGTTTGCCGAACCACTATCTCTGGCTACTCCCCCTTGATCTGGAATCTTATCTCCACCGCCTTCTCTGACGCCTCCTCTCTCGCTGGCTCCTCGGTTCTTGTTGGACCTTCGCAACTCCTTCTATCTTCTGCTCCGCCATTACTTCCTTGGTTGTCCTAACCAAGGCATCTGTGCTCATCTTCATGGCCTCTAGTTCTTGGTTCTGCCTCTTATCCTCTGCATCCTCCAACAGGCCTTTCATCGCCTCAGAGACGGCTCTCATCCGTTTAATTCGTCTGTCTAGCGTTTCAGCAGTGTCTCCCGATTCTTGCACTAATCCACCTCCGGAGTTTAGAGGCTTCTTTTTGTACCTCAATATCCCTCTTCATCCCTCCCTTGCAATCTTGAATCGAGCCTCTCAGGCTATCCGGAGTTGCCCCTCAAAAGATGTCAAGGCAATTCTGCACCAACGCGGCGTGTCCGTCGATAGGTTCTGTATTGATGTTTGCCTCACTGGATTGAGCATTATCGTGCGCACCACTGGGTCCTATATTGGTGGAGAGCCCGTTCGACCCATTCAACATGTTGATTGGAAACCATCACATGGCCGAAGGGGGGAACAGACAGATTTTTTTCATCAGTGTTAAGAATGAACAGCTAAAGAGGTAAGCTCGATATCACTTATGTGCGCGGATATTTTGTAATGATGGCGATCCGTGTCCTGCATTCTGCCTTCGATCTTTGATATCTTGCAAGATGTATGAGCAAGAAGGCGCGATCAACATACGAAGCGTCCATCATGGCCTTATGGGACATGCTAAGCAACTGCAGAGGAGAACTGACAGAACAATGGATGGGTCTTGTGGCCCGCGTTCTTATACAGATCCTTCACCACCTTGTCCCGTTGAGAAGAAAGGCGCGGGCAGCTGCCATTAGATGACCCCGTGCAAAGAGAAATGGGTTTATGTGGGAAGACTTTTTTGGCATTTGTAGCGAAATGTTCGAAATGAAGCAGAAGCGCAAGCAGGTTGACTACTGCTGGGTATCTACCTTTTCCATCCTTGAAGTCCACTCACTCACATTCAGTCATGTTGAAATGGTCCACTCTCCCCTCCTGTCACACAAAGCTGTCTTAGACAATGACATCCTCTCTATGGAGCTTCTAGACTCCCTTCCATGATCTTCACCGCCGTCCCACTCAACACCACCTTCTCTATTGCATTCCCATCACTCGTCTTGGTAACCTCAACACTAATACCACTCTTTCTTCCCATTTCCACCCCTTGCGTCGCCTTGAACCTGATCGTCCTCTTTGCCGGCTCTTCTTGCAACGCCAGGTAGCAAGTCAGCGCACTGGCCGCACTACCCGTCGCCGGATCTTCCCCCATACTCAGACACCGCGTCCGAATCTGCCTTGTCCCTGACTCATCAATCCCAAGATCAACATAGTAATACGTCGCCAAGAGCCCGACTTGCCAGCCCTCGTCCAAGCCGCCGAGATCTACATAGGAGTTCTCGCGGAAACCCTTGTTCTGCTTTGCCAACACTTCGAGATCAGGCATCTTCGCCATGATGAAGCTCATCCCCTTGACGATGGACACAACCGGGAAAGCGCCGAGGGTAGGGTGCGTAAAGGGCTGCACGTGGATCCTAATATTGTGCGCAACTTCTAGACTCACATCCTCCCCGCCTTCATTCAACTTCACTGCCATGCGCCCCGCCTTCGTCACCAGGACCTTGAAATTTTCATGCTTCAGATACCTGAGCAGATAATTCGTCGTGCCCACTGTCGGGTGCCCTGCGAACGGAACCTCCGCCCAGGGCGTGTTGATCTGGATCTTTACAAGGCCCTCCCCGGTGTCGTCTGCTGACTGTTCATGAAGAAAGACCGTTTCCGAGAAATTGAACTCGCGCGCTATGAGCTGCAACTTCTCGGCCGTGAGTATTGAAGCATGTTCGGCAGGGATATTGACAATTGCGACAGGGTTACCGTAGTAAGGGGTTGAGGTGAAGACGTCAAGGGTCACGTAGGTGAGCTTCATGGTGACAAATAAATGGGTCGCCTCCGGTTTCCCAAAGGCGAAATTCCAATTCCAATTGGGAATTCAAGGCTTGAGGAGATGCAGAAGAGAGAGGAACCATTATGTATCTTCACTTTCCTCGTGACTCATAACGTGCCGGGACATGACCGACCTGATGGCATCACCCAAACACGGAGGAGTCGTTGTCTCCACCTGCCGTCGGATGAGGCAGCGATGTATCAGCGGCCAGTCAACTTTGGGACGCACATCATTATCCTCGTCGAATCGATTGAGTTTCGGTGCCTTTCTCCAATGACGGATGCCTTTCCTATTCGGGAACCTCTCCCACAGAAAAACAACGTATCTTCGAATTCTGTAGGCAAGATTCTGAATACTTGAACGTTGACTAAGGCGAACTTTTCAGTACGGAGGCTTTCAAGGCTTGTTGAATCTTCTGCTCGTGAAAGCAGGTCATTGGGAGTGTTGCGGTGGAGTAGTCTTGATCGCAAGGTTGGTGGGATGGTTTGGATGGAATGGGTCGCTAGCCAGTTACAACACCAAATCCGATCGTTCGGAAGCTCGCAGCGATGTCAACCACCCGTTTTCTAGACGTTGGCCCTCCCTCATAGCGTCAATGAGCACCGATAGATAACGCTCTTCGCGCGCGCTAGTCCAGCGGAACATTGCAGGCTTCTTTGCAGGCGTTGCGGCTAGAGATAGCGCAAAGTTGGCTACAACACGGAGGAACCGTCGAATTTCCAGATGTCGAGAGATCTGGCGATTTAGGCTCTCTTTGGCTCAGACGGCGCACCTACCGATTGACCGCGAATCTACCAATTGACGGCGCCTTCGTCGACTTTGCATAGGTGAATTCATTCAACACGGGTTGTAATGGGCCCAAAGGCGCTGTTCCGATGGACGATATCCTGCGAGACTTTATGTACAGCTCCCCGTAGACGCCTTAAGGCAGGGCCAGCGCATCAATAATGGGTGGAAGCCGCAGGTTATAGAGGACCTACACTGACTGGCCGCAGTAGAACAAGTGGAAGCTATTCCATAGTATCCTCAGGGTCACTGGCTTTGGGATAGGTAATAACACGGGTTGCATTATAGCCGACGATAAGAGGTGTGGGACGTTCATTTGAATTTAACAGCGACCTTCCGTCAATCCTACAACCGACGACGACGGTGTCTATCATCATCATAGTAGCTTGCCAAACAGCTCGCACTCTCACCGTCAAATACAGAGTTTCAGCTAAAGATTTAGTGGCGTGCGACTGTCAATCGGTAGGTGCGCCGTCTGAGCCAAAGAGAGCCTTAACGGCCGTCGAACATCAATTGTGGGCCCTATTAGGTCACGTTTTGGCGCCGTCGCACCTTAGGCAAAAACGGAGGTCCAACAGCGATATCTAGCCAAACAGTTCTGATGAACGACGTCAAATCGCGCCGTGAAATCGTCTATCCGCCGTCAAACCATCGACTCGCCGTCGGAGCCAAAACAGGGCCTTAGATTTTTGGACGCCTGCCTGCAAACCCTCCATGAATCCCACCAATCTTCCCCCTTCAAATACTCAGGCCTTCATCACTCCTACGATGTCATATGAACTGCTTCACTGTCTATCTTGCCGCATCACCAGCCTTTCCAAGGAAAGTGTACGTCTTGTATTTCCAACGAAAGACCTCTTACCTGACAATGAGCTGACTGACTCCTTGGGATACCAGAAAGAGTCTCGTGAAGTAGATACAATCTCGACGACCATAGATAAGAGAAAGACTTAGAATTTTGGGGGAACGGGATACGGTATGTGCAGGTCTTTTAAACTGCGACGAAAACTAAGTTGAGAGGAACAGATCCACCAGCAACCAGTCCCCTCAGCCTAACAACGATCATCTCTGAACAACAAAGCACCTTCTTCACGGTGTCCAGAGTCTGTCTCGTCATGGCATCGGAGGCAGAAGACGAGCAAAGCTCAAACTGGTTCGTGACACTTACTCTCCATCAAGGTCGGATCGGCAACGAGGATTTCATCTCCAGGCCGCTTTGAATAGGGTAGCTGATGGTTATCTGGCCATTTGCCCCGCCCTCTCCCTTTTCCTGGCAACAACAACTGACAGCTGCCTTCTATAGCTTCGCTACCTCACCAATAGTCACAGTATTGGTCGGCGCCAAACGGAAGGTGTACTCGTTCCACAAAGACCTGCTAGTCAAGAGATGCCCATTTTTCGAAAAATGTCTGAAGGACAGCTACAAAGAGGGTCGAGAAAACCAAGTATATCTGGCGGAAGAATCTCCAGCAGTTTTTGACCGCTTCGCCACTTTCATTTACCATAACCGCATCGACGAAATAGTGACCTTTCCTGACAACAGCCTCGCGGTTCGGGCCTTCGCACTGGCGGACAAATTCTGCATGCCTAGGTTTCAAAATGCTCTGATAGACGCCATCGCATGCTTCCACAAGGAACATACTGTCTTTGTTCCGGATCTCGACTTTATCAACGATCACGTTCTGCTGAATTCCAAAATCAAGGCTTTCTTGATTGATCAATTGATTTATGATATAGTTCGGAGCAATGACATTGATCAAACAGATTTAACCGGCAAAGAAGTTAGCAGAATTATTCGAGGAGGGGGTGACCTCGCTACTGAGATCTTTTGGGCGGTCGGTAATATAGCCCGAAGGAATGATTGGCCTTCACATTGGCGCAACAGATGTAACTATCACAACCATGAGACGGATGACAAGCGAGAATGTTACCGAAAGCGTGAGGGCGCTGAAGACAGCGACTAAGAGTAGTCGCAGACGATCGGATATTTAGGGGGTGTACACAGTGAGTCACTATCCCGAAGACCTGGCCAGGACCATCCCGCCAGATGCGCACAGGGCGCTGAAAGGGCAATTTCATGGAAATGCGAGATACTCTCGACCTTAGATCTCCTTCTCCAAATGTATTTTGGCTCTGAGGGCGCTTGCAAGCGTCAAGAAAGGTAGCAGTTCCCGCACCTGACCTTGGCTACCAATTTTCTGAGAACTAGCAAACTCAGTCCACACAATCATCGTAGAGATGACAGCCGTTGTCCGCATTATTGACGCCTTTCCTGGTGATTTAGAGCCTTTCATATATCTGTACACTTCAAGACGACGGGGTTTCCTGGCCTCTTAAGATTTTGTGATTGCTGGGCATCCTTGCGGCTCTGGCAGGCTGAAAGCGCGTCTTGGCCAATGCCTCAACACTCACGCCTTGGTCATGGAGGGCCACAACACCATCCGCATAGCGAACCGAGCAACTTAAAGCTCAGTAAGGCGTTGCATTCCTCAAGGCTACAACATGGAGGTTGTATTGATAGGAGAATCGAGTCCTCATGTAGGTGTCTTGGCTCCTTATTTAGTCGAGTGGCTTTATTGGTCCTTTTCTTTGCTAGTTCAATTCCGCTAGCCTTGGGAAGTCCAGAGCCGAGAGCAGTCAGCGCGAAAAGACAGTAATCTGCTCGAGAAGCAAGGCTCTTGGTGCTCATAGGATCCCGATGGCGACATCTCCTTCTAATGCAGCGATAACTCTGATATCGGCATCCAAATCCACTTTCAAGTATACTTTCGAGTTGCCTGCGACGCCATCTTCGGAGTCCTGGGACGAGGTGACTAATTTTCCCTTTCCCTTCGTGGCTGGTGGTGAATCTCGTGGCCTATGCCTCACGGCTTCCTGCATGCTTTGGTTTCTCTCAACCTCTTTTTGCTTGTCATCTGCCTCCTTCTGCTCCTTTTCTGCGTCTGCTGCTTGTTGTCTTGCTCGTTCGGCTCCTTCCCGCTCTTTTCTTGCTGCTTCCCGTTCTTCCTCTTGTTTCTTCCCAGCAGCTTTCCCCTCTTCCACTCTTTTCTTTGCCGCCTCAGCTTCTTCCTTCTGCTTTCTTGCTGCTTCCTGTTCCTCCTCTTCCTGCTTCTTCCTAGCCGCTTTTTCTGCCTCCAGCTGCTTCTCCCTAGCTGCTGCTTCTTCTTCTCGCTTCCTTCCCTCCTCGGCCAGTTTCTGCGCCACCGCCGCTTCCCTCTGTCGATCTGCTTCCGTTATCTGCCGGTGGAACGAAAAGGTGCCGTTCACCTGATTAGGAGCTAGCGCTGGTCCCCATTTGCCATTCATTTGCCTCCCATCAATATCGACGGTAGCGGTATGCCACCATTCATTCATCCGTCCAAAGCTTTTCACACAAGAGATCTCGGTTGGGGATTTGGCAGACCCTTTGAGAGTGTAAACGCCAAATCCATCCGTGCCAGACCCATTGACTTCAAGGTTTCCGGTATTCGGTGAGATTTGAGAGGTAATTTCCATTCGAGTCTCTGGGCGAAAGGCTGGGTTATTATCGTAGGTGTACTTGCCAGCCCAACCAGCCTCTTTTCCCCTATGTCTGTGCTAAAGTCCCACCTCGTTCCATTTGGTCTCTTGCGCAGCCCACATGTCCATTTTTGATTCAGGTCCTTCTGTCTCGGAAAACTGAGCGTGAAATTCTGTATGCAGTACTAAAGAGCGTGTGCCCTTTGACGTGCCCAATTGCTCCTTGCCTATCCAGCCGCAAGTTCGTGGACAAGTGCCCCACCCTCTGGACCAAATCTTGAAATCCTCTGCCCCACACCTGTTGGACGAGCGACATGGACCGACTCAGAGACGTCCTAAATGGCACTTGGTTCTTGCCAAAGGCGGGAAGGACAGTGACTATGGCATGTCAGAAGGCATTAGCCAATTGGCCTGGATATTGCATTAGAGAGGGGGTTGAAGCTTTGGAGACCAAATGGGAAAATTGCGAGTGAATTGTCGGTGTCGAGGATGCAGATCGCGAAATGCCCATGACGTCGAAGATGTTTGTTTTTGACCCTTCTGTGTTGTCCTTTACGTAGCGCTGTAGGCTAGGAGCCTTCTAGCAATGGAATAGCGGAAGTCCACTCGTGCATCATTAGGGAGTTTGTGATAGGGGATACCTTCGTGCATCGGTGTTGCGAAAGAGCGTAAGATTTGAGCATTCAAGGTCAGGCTTTGTTCAGTGGACTAGAAATTGTTTTGTTTGGTCCTCATGTCGTCAATAAAAAGTCACTATGGAGTGAGACTTGTCGGATTTCAGGATAAGGTCACTATCTACGAGCCAGGATTTCTCGACTTACTACGGCACGTGTCGGTGCAATGCTGACATTTTGCCCCCTGGTTGGCGGCTCAGCGCGTGGGGGGCGGCTAATTTAGTTAACAAGCCAGGTGTCTTTTGGAGCCTCGATTTCAAAGCTTTAGGACCCTTTTGTCGCACAATCGCCGTCGCCAATTCTTATTGCTTTGACTTTCGCATAAGAAGGGGGGACTCAACTTCTTCTGTAATAATCACAATTGCCCTCATCTCTCAGCACTGGCGTCACACCAATTGATCAACATCTGCGATTGCCATCATGGTTCGCTTCGTGCCCTTCCTCGCACTCGCGCTGCCCCTCGTCTCGGCCGCTTCCTCCGTCCTCGATCTCATTCCTTCCAACTTCGACAGAGTAGTCTTCGAATCAAACAAGCCCGCCCTTGTTGAGTTCTTTGCCCCGTGGTGCGGCCACTGCAAGAACCTCGCTCCCATCTACGAAGAGCTTGCGGCCAAGTTTGCCTCAGTAGCCGATCAGGTCTCCATCGCGAAAGTTGACGCGGACGAGCACAAATCACTAGGCAAGAAGTTCGGCGTACAGGGTTTCCCGACGTTGAAATGGTTTGACGGCAAGAAAGGCAGCACACCAGAAGACTACAATGGCGGCCGAGATTTGGAGAGCTTGACCAAATTCATTATTGAGAAGACAGGAGTGAAAGTGAAGACGCCGAAAGCAGCGCCCAGTTATGTGGAGATGTTGACCGATTCAACATTCAAGACCGAGATTGGTGGGGATAAGGACGTTCTCGTTGCATTCACCGCGCCGTGGTGTGGACGTAAGTATCTTCTCTTTCATTATTTGCGCAAACGAACTCAGTAGTAGGCTGCCATCAATGTCGCTCGTGCTAACAAAGCTATCATTTAGACTGCAAAACCCTTGCACCTATTTGGGAGAAGGTCGCTGCGGACTTCGCCTCCGAACCCACCGTCCTAATCGCCAAGGTCGACGCCGAGGCTGACAACTCGAAAGCCACTGCCAAAGATCAGGACGTCTCTTCTTACCCAACACTCAAGTTCTTCCCCAAAGGCTCCACTACTCCCGAGCCCTACTCAGGTGCCCGCAGTGAAGAGGCGATCGTCGACTTTGTCAACTCCAAAGCCGGCACCCACCGTGTTGTTGGTGGTGGGCTTGACGCCAAAGCCGGTACCATCGATGCGATTGATACTATTCTTGCGAATTACATTACAGCTAGCGGGATCTCGGATATCGAAAAAGCGACCAGCGAGATCAAGGCTGCCGCGAAGGGTCTGAAGGACAAATCCGTCGACTATTATTTGCGAGCATTGTCGAAGCTTGGTGCCAACCCTGAGTACGCGATAAAGGAACAGACGAGGCTAGCAGGTCTGTTGAAGAAGGGTGGGTTGGCGCAGGAGAAGATCGACGATCTGACCACCCGGAGCAACATCCTACGAAGCTTCTTAGTGAAAGATGATAGTGACAAGACCGAGTTGTAGATATCTAGTTCCAGCTTCGAAGCTGTGGGAAGACAGAATCCAAATAAACTTGCAGATCAAGCCGCGTGGCTAAAATGAACATAGAATCGTTTAGGAGTTATTGGATATTGGAATGAGCTGTTTGGATCAAATAACCACCACGTACTGACCCCGTCACTGAGCTTATTCCCGAATTCTGACCATGACACTGGCGACACCACAAGCCAAGTTTGAGTATGTGCATCTTGAAAATGTGTTCCTCGGAAAACCATACACTCCCAGAGACGCCCCCGGGGATGCACTGGCTGGCGACCTCTGATTGTATGCCAGGCTAATGTCCCAATACACAGCCCACTAGAGTCAACCCGGAGGAGAAAAATTGTGTGGTACTTTCTCGAATCTCCAGCCACGTCCATTAGGTCCCATACGTCACTGCCGCTACAGCAAATCCGATAAAATACATGAGGCATGAAGCAATTCCAGTACCACCCTGGACGTCGACGATTGACCAGAGGGCACCCAATAAACAGCGGCCCATCAGTCCCGAGAATCCGATAAGAAGGAACCTACGTTTATGGAGACCTTGTGATAGATGTATGCCCCAACCCGTTTGTGGGTCGCCGTCCGACGATAGTTTTAGTAAGCCATTCAGCTTTCTCGGAATTCGCTTGAGAATCTGAGGATAGCAGCATGCGCTGTGAGTCTTGCGGTAATAATGAACCATCAGGTTAGACTCGAATGGTTGAAATTCGGGATTGGCGAAATCGCTCTGACAGGGTGAGTATTCACTCTTCTTAGAATCAGGTGGCCAGTCGGGGGGGTTTGGTGACGTGCACGTGATTGTTGAATAAGATCTCGAGCTGTTGGAGGAAAGGGGGTCAGTACTTTAGATGCTGCATTAAGTTTCCAAAACCTTGGGCAGTGTTACTCACTCGCACATAACGAATACCTATGACTGTATGGATCCCTGACCACCACCTAGCCGACCATTTCTTAGGCTAATATATGTTCCTGAGCATGGAAAAATAGTCCTGATCAGAACGGATCGAGGCAGAGCTTCTTTGAACGAGCATTGGAAAGCCTGATCCCCGTGTTACACATGTCAGCAACATAGATTGGCACTGTCCGTCTTGATCGGAGCTGCTAGTTTTCGACTGGTCTTCCAAGTCAATGCCTCTTGAATTAGCAGGTACTTTCTGCAGGTACCTTTGAACATAGTTGAAGGCTTGTCGCGCAAAACCCAAAGCTCCGAAAGCAAACCCAGACTCTCGGCAATCGTAACTACCGTGCGGCCGTCTTCGAAAGAATCTATCCAGTTCTTTTTGCAATTGTTCAATATCTCGTGCCACATCGACAGAGTAGTCATCCCATAGGAAGTCACCGCAGCAGCACATCCAGCGCACTCTCCTTGCGCCAGGGGCTACTGATGGTTCGATGAGCATGCAACATGCTTGCCTTACTTTTCCCCAAGGGGATAAGTTTCTTCCAGTCACTGCGGTAGGGCGTGCGATTGCTGGCATCCTTGAAGTTTGCAACTCAGAATCGGTATAAGGCCTCCTGTCGCCCTCAAGCTCAGTATCCTGTTAGCCTGATTGCTCATTCGCATCTTCACTTTGCACATTTCGGTTTGGCGCTTCGTCGTCATGGTAGTGTCCTTCCTCTGCATCGTAGTAGCTGTCTTGTGCCGAGCTCGGGCGCTTGCTAGGAGTTATCCACCCTTGTGGTGGAGCTCTAGCGCTTCTTACGACTTCGAAGCCTTTTCCTTTCTCTTTTGTCCTGCCACCGAAGATGTCTTTGAACAAGCCTGTGGTTGACGATACCGAGGTCGGTCGCTCACTAGGAGCTATCCACCCTTGTAGCGGAGCCGGAGCACTTATGAATTCGAAGCCTTTGCGTTTCCCTTTTTCCTTGCCACCGAAGACGCCTTTGAACCGATCTGTGATTGACGATACCCATCCAACGGGGGCAGCCGGGCCTGTTTTCAATCTTCTCGTGCCGCTTGAGCGTGCAGGCCCGCGTGCCCCATAGTAAAAATCAACTTCTCGAATAGCACAGTCAGGTTTAGTTCGAGTTAACTCATTTGTGACGTTATCAATTTCGTTCTTTCCTGATCCAACAGGGGTTAGAACCGGTGCCCTCTTACGTGAGATAGAAGTACCCTCTCCGGCATCTACCTGGGGAACTTGCTCAAGCTTTTGTGGATCTGACGTCTGTTTTGAAGCGTCCTCACTTGTCAATGACCTATGTTTACCAGCCGTTCCAGAGAGGATGTCCATGAGTGACCTTCTTGGTTTTATGATGGTATGGATCAGTAGATCCTACCTGCTTGAAGCTGGCTCTACCGGTCGGAGAAACGGTTCCACTATATCGTTGGTGCAATGGCCGAGAAAAGGTATTGGGCGCAAAAGGCATTGTACTGATATGCCCCACACAGAGTCAATACATACGAACTTCTGCATGCAACTTTAACCAGTTTCTCAACCCGCCAGTCTTTCTTCCGCGTTTGTCTAATTGACAGTGAACTGCAAGCAGGTGAATGACTGCAATACTGGTATCCAACGTCCCCCGTATCAAGCAGTTATTGTAGCAATTTGTCATCGGCGGATTTGGTTGGTTCTTGCGAGCTCTCTAATGAGCGTTGCAAAACATATACATCAAAATTCAATCATAGGTAACAAATCGTAATTTCATGTGGTGATTAAAATTCTCCGATCAAATTCGCGTGACCATTAACCTAGCGAGTTACTTAATCCAAGCTTACCCTGCCTCACCTGGCTCGCGCGAGGTCAGGCCGGCGAGGCTCACCCACTAGAACGCGAGAGACAATATCACGTCCACCTCCCCCAAGTCTTGGATCCCCGGCCCCCGCCCTCAAACCGCCCAAAACAGGCACGATGCGCAAATACATCATTCCACAGCCTCAACCCGCACCCTCTAGCTATCCTTCACTTTTCTCCTCAAGCGAGGACTTACTCCCCCCTGTCCCTGCGGCATCCCTCATTAGCAGCTCCGCCTCAATGCGATCGCAACGCTCGGCCATGTCGTCCACTGCGGTGACGTTAGCCCCCAGGCCGCTGCTATGTCCTTCCCGATCATCTGCTGTCTCGGAGAGTATTCTGCTAATGTCAAGGGGACAGATGGACTCACGCTTCGTCAAGATCTCGTCACTGACGGTCTTGAACTTGCGCTCGAGGTCGCCAAGGAATTCGTCTATCGCTTCTGCGAGCGCGGAGGAGGCGTCATTAGTGGTGGGTTTGTTGTCCATTTGCTCGGTCTCGGGATTGGGTTGGGCAGACTGCGCTGGTTGTGTCTGCGAAGGGAAGGGGTAGGTGGTCTGGAAGAATGTTCCGTTAGGCATGGCTGGTCGCTTTTGACAAAAGCTGGATTGGGACGGAGAGAGGGAACGTAGCCGGAGCTTGAGGATAGAGGATGTGTATGTGCAGAGGGTAGGTACGAGATCCCCATGCTTACAGATGCTTCGTTCGTGGACATTATCTCGTGCAGATGTGTTTGACGATACTTTCAAGTGGTCTAACAAAAGAGTGGAGTGGGTCAGACATCAACCATGAGCAGCAGCTGCATATCAAAAGCTAGCGGAGTCGCAAAGCTGCACGAGTGTGGACCATCTGGTCGCACTGCCTACAGAAGGGTGATCATGGATAGTGGATGATGGGCACGCTGGGAGACATGGGGGCATAGGGCTGAGATTGGAGAAGAGCTTAAAGCTGGCGCTCACCGCGGCAATGCGGGGACTTACGCGAATGATATTTTTTCGAATAATTTTGTGTTGCGAGATCTGGGTAGTATTGAAACTGCAGAAAGTCACGCACACTCCACTATCAAACTTCTGCCTTTGAATCCGACACATCTAGAGGGAATACGGAATGGCGAAGAAAAGCAAGCTTCTTGCCGCCCTTGATGCACACAAAGGTCGAGACTACGAAGCCGAGAAAAGGAAGAAACAGATCAAAGCAGCAGAGAAGCGAAAAAGTCAGAAGGGTAAAGCCGTGCTGGCGGACTCAAATGAACCCGAGATAAATGCAGATTTAGAACGTAGTGGCACCAATGGAGCTTCGGAAGACCAAAAAGAGGTTCCAGCCGCAACTACTCCTCTCGACAACGACGACGACTTCGAAGACTTCTCCAGCTCTGAAGCCTCAGAAGAAGACGAAGATAACGACGCAAATGAACCCTCCACAATCCCCCAACCACCCGCCGACGACCTCTCTGCCTCTGAAGCTGAACTCGACTCCGACGTCCCCCTCTCAGATCTCTCCGCCGATGACCGCGCAGACACAATCCCCCACCAACGCATGACGATCAACAACGGTCCCGCCCTCCTAACCTCCACCTCGCGCATCCGCCTCCTAAAACCACACCTCCGCTTCTCCGCCCACAACGCGCTCATCTCCTCCCTCCCACCCTCGTCAACCGTCATCCCAGACCCCAACGACGACCTGACCCGTGAGCTGGAATTCTACCGCATCGCACGGATGGCCGCCACGGAGGCCCGGGCGCTGCTGAAGAAGGAAGGTGTGCCATTCACGAGACCGAACGACTACTTCGCGGAGATGGCCAAGAGCGACGAGCAGATGGGCAAGGTGAAGCGGAAGATGCACGAGGAGGCCGCAAGCAAGAAGGCGGCCGCGGAGGCGAGGGCGCTCAGGGATGCGAAGAAATTCGGCAAGGCAGTGCAGGTGGCCAAGGCACAGGAGAGGGCGAAGGAGAAGCGGGAGACGTTGGAAAAGATATCCACGTTGAAGAGGAGTACGTCATTTCCCCCAAGCAATCGTATTTTCACACTTCATACATCCCTCTGCGAACCCTGGCAAAATATTCGGTGCTAACATCTTTTCTTTCTACAATCTAGAGCGCAAAGGCCAAGATACAGGCCTCGTGAACGAAGCAGCGGACGACGACCTCTTCGAAAACATCGACGTCGAAGACGGGCCCAAGACAAACCGACAGGGCCGCGAGCGAGGTCCTTCCGGGCCGGCATCGAAGCGGCAGAAGAAGGACCAGAAGTTCGGCTTTGGGGGCAAGAAGCGCTTTGCGAAGAGCGGCGATGCCGCGTCAACGGCGGACATGCGTGGCTTCTCGGCCAGTCGAATGAAGGGAAGCAGACTAGGGGCTTCGAGAGGGCGGGGCGGAGGCGGAAGTGCAGGCAGAAGGGGGGCGAAGCGGTTGGGCAAGAGTCGGAGGGCTGCTGCGGCGCGTTGATATTGCTGTGCAGTCTCTAGTGCAGTCCAACCCCGTCACATCTGCGGACATGAGTACGACCAGAACAGAGATATCTGTCAAACTTACAAAAGGCTCCTTCGTCTATGAGGTTTGGGTCTATAAGGTACAGCGAGGGTATCAACTAAAGAATATCCACTGGACTCCACAAGCCAAAAGCAACAAGCGCCAACAGCAATCACTCCCTCAAAGACGCATGGTTTTTGAAACTGTTCTGCGGAAATACAATTAGAACGTCCAATTCGAGCCAAGAAACGCCTCTAGGTGAGACACCTGTTTCTGTCTCCCGACAGCCTTGGCTTCTTTCTTCACCAGATCAAGCATCTCCTGCGTCTCTGGCGGCGGCGGTAGGATCGGCAGTGCGTTGATATCACCATTCAGTTGCCTTGATGGAGTGGCGTCGTCGTCATCGCTGACCGATGGCGCACGTGTTCGTCTGTGGACAGGTGTCCTTGCGCCCGGCGAGGAGGCTGGGAGCTCTTCGTCATCCTCTTCCGAGTCCTCGACCTCGCGTGCTCGTTTGTTGGCTTTACTGCCATGGCCTGAAGGCCGCAGCACCGACTTCTGCCGGTGCCGCTTCTCGGGGTTCTGCGCGGGTGTCTTGATTTCGGCGACTTGGTCGGCAAGAATTGCTTCCAATTCTGCATAGATGGGCCGAGTTGTCCAATTGAATTTCTTTTTCAGCTTCGCTTGGTTCATCAACGTGAGTAATGGTTCGGCGGACTTTTCGACACTCGTCATGGCCGCTTCATGATCGCCGGGAAATTCAGGGTGTTCTTGCAGCTGCTCAGCCAGTTTGTCGATAGTGCAGTGACGCAGAGAAATATTGCCCGAGATTCTAAGCCCAGCAAGAATCTCCCATATGGTCTGCGTCCAGTCTTTACCTTCTTGTTCAGGACTAGGCGACTTCTCTTCTAATGCTGCCTCGTCGTCGCTCGAGTCGACAGCATCGTGTTCTTCGTCGTCCCCTTCTTCTCCCTCACCCTCCTCCTCCCCTCCTTCCTCCTCCTCCTCCTCCTCCTTCTCTTCTTCTTCTTCGTCCTGTTCTGAGCCCTCCTCGCCTCCATCAACTTCCACTTCCTGCTGCTCGACTTTCATCCTATTTTTCGCCAGCATTTCGACTTCATCAGGATAAGTTGGCGCCAAGTGCTTCCACAGATGTGTCTGAGACCAATCAATACCCTCTCTTCCTTCATACATTTGTTTCAGTAGGAATTTATGATGCTTGTGCAGCGCCTCCATCGCTTCATCATTATCATCTATTCGGTAATTGGTATGTCTTTGATATTCCGCAAGAAAAGGGTCAATCTGAAAGCCTCGTTTCTGTCGTCGCAATGGAAGTTTTTGATACTGGTCGCAGATGAAGTAGAAGAGGTCGATCGCTTCGATCGTATCGTCGAAATAGGCCTGGTAGCGCACCGAAGGAATTATCTCGTACCAACCAGCTTTTCCGGCAGCCCATACCACTGGTTTGCCGTTTTCGTCCTGTCCAAAGCTGTATTGGGTCACATCTTCGACCTTGAGCAGGGATTGGCGGTAGTCGTCGCGGAGTACTGCAGAAGCCAACGTCAGCCGGTGTATGGAGTAATCGTAGATTCTGAGCCTCACTTAAGTCCATCTGGTCATCTTCAACAGGAGCAAGTACTCCAACGACACACAAGGGTGTGTCTTCCGACGCTTCCAACAGACTTGCATAGCGACCCTTTCCTTGATAGAAGATCTTAGCATCTGTAAGGGCGAAATCCGGCCATTCATTCACATCGTCGGGTACAGGATCCAGAAGCCGAAGAACGCGCTCCTCGGCCAAAGTGCTCATGTCAGATCGCCGCAAGGGTAATTCATAGTTGGTTCAGCCTTGAGAACAGGCAGCGAAGTAAATGTTGTTCTTGAGAGTACTTGCTAGTAGTCTACCTGCTGGACAACGCGGTAAATTATGCGAACTCGTCCTGCGGTCGGTGTAGGTCAGCGTGTGGGGAGCCTAGAAAGATGCCCTGTGCATACATATGCGTAGACTGATTGCAGAAAGCGAGAGGAGATCATGGTAACGAGGATGGCTGAGGATGGGGGCCAGCGCAGGCAAATGCCCCGCCGATTGGCTCTGCTGGCGAAACACGCCAAGCCTTGAATGGCTGCCAAGGCTGTGGAAATAAAACAGGAACATTTCTGCGGAATTCTGTGAAATCGCTCATAGCACCACGCAGGATCTTTGTTCATCGAAATTATGCTAATTGGAATGGTGGTCAAGCCCGATGCGTACATATTTGGAAATAAGCCAGTTGGAATTCTACGTACTATGAGGACACTTTCTCTTCTACTATAGTTGCTCTTTGACATTTTGTAGCACCCTAAGCTCAAAAACCCGCGTGGCAATAGTGGCCAAGGGTCCTTATTGACACAACCTTAACCGCACTAAAAATCGGCGTTGGCAAGAAACGCGTCCCAGCAGATGACCTGACGGCGTCCATTTTCATAACTACTTTTGGTGGTATAGAGAAATCAAAATGCGCTAGCAGATGCACCTGAAGAACCTAATAAGCAGTCGTTCGAAACCGTGAGCCTGCACAGTACCAGAAATTATCCAGAGACGCCGAGTTCTACCTGACCCATCGAGTACTGGTTGCCCTATTACATCCTTGACTGCCCCGGTCTGGGCGGCTGAGCTGGTGGAGCAACTTGAGCTTCGAGATCCGGGTACTGTCTGCCGCCTGACCAGCCACCTCCACTTCTTCCGTTGCGACTGTCATACGTTCTGTCGGGGTGTCTAGGCTCCTTGATGGAAGTATATCGTGGAGGAGGTTCACCGTGTGCAAAGTCCTCGTCCGAGGCATTGTCGTATTCCTCTGGCAGGCTTGGATCGACCTCGCCGTACTGACGATTGGCGTCCCGAAGTCTTTTTTCTCCTCGCTTGCGCAACTCCTTCTCGAGCAGGACGGCATTTCTGGTATTGCATTTGTAAACCGCGTCTGCGATGTCGCCGATAAAGGGCACAAGACCAATGATGAAGTCGATGGCTAGGTTCATATGCATCTTGCCCCTTATGCTGGCGGGTAGTGGTGGTTTGATTTGTTCGCACGTCTTGACAACCATGTAAGCAAGCAAGAGATCGAGGGCGTCTCCGATTCTATGACAGGGTTAGCATTACATCCGCCAAGCTGAGCTTTGAGAGGGATTGATTTACGCAGGTATAATGCCGACAACAGCTCCCCACCCAAATCTGGTTCCGCAAAAATTAAAGAGGCAAAGATCCAATCGGTATGCACGTCGCTTGACCTTTGTTAGAATCTTGGCCTCCTCGTCTGTCAGTCCAGGAGGCAAAGCCTTCCTTTTCTTCTTTGTGGTCTTGATAACCCCCAGCCGGGTTGCTGGGACTGTCTCGAAGTATGGATCTTCTCCACCGAATTTATTTTGGGCAGTCTCTTTGAAGACCTTGTTGCCGACATATTTTGCAAAGTATCCAGCCATTACAAAAGTTGAGCTATGTCAAGTTCCCTGGAGGAAGTTGGTGGAACGGAAGGAGTGGGTGAGTGAGTGAGTGAGTCGAGATGTAGCTTGTCGTGCAAGTAGGAAGAACGCGTCTTAAGAGAGCGGCGCAGGGGATTAGGTTGGGTGATGTAACTTTCCTGGAGGAGGAATTGAATGAAGTTGCGCGCGGGTACAAATGCAGAATAGAAATGGTTGGCGACATGGTGATGACAGCAGGCTTGTCTTTCAGCCTTTGTGTGTTGAGACGCTCACGCAAATAACTTGTTTGACCACGCATCCATTGGTTGCAAATCTTGCCTGGCCAGCTGAAACGTCACCGGAATCTCACTAAAACCCCCGGCCGAGATCTGGCCATTGTCGCTAATTAGCTGCTAGTAGCAGTCACTGCATGCCGATCACGAACACAGCCTCACAATTTGCAAGCCACACCTTTCGGTCTGCGCCGCAGGTGGCAGAACCTCGTCTTTGATTGAACAACCCTCTCCAGGAACCGTTTTCAGGCTCAAAGATCGCCACACCATAGCTTGCCGACACCTTCTTCGAACGCGCGGCACTGCAGAAGATCCGCTAACTTGCCACGTCTCCTCCCCCCTCGTTGCCAACCGACCCCTGGTTGAAGGGGTCTCCTCCCTCCGCCTTTCGCCTGGAAATGATCCGATATTCAAGGCTGCACACGTGTATTAGAGATGCGGCTGGAGGATTGTAAGTCTACTATGCCTTGGCAGATCACCTGTCGACTACTTTGAGAATGGTTGTAGTCGTTGACTTGTCGCGGTGAAGGGCTCGATGATCTATGTGTCCGGTTTATCATCAATCTCCCACCGGAGGAGCTTGAGTCAGTCGAAAGGATCTGCTTCCAAGTGGAAGAAGCACAATGGTTTTACGAAGACTTTATACGACCCCTTGACCCGTCCCTCCCATCCTTGACCTTGCGAGCCTTTAGCCTCAGGATATTCCAACATTGCCCGTTGTTTTCGCAATGGGATGTTCAGCACTACACCACCGCATTCGCGGAATTCCTTGCCTACAAATCTCGTGTTCCTGTGCGTGGTGCTATTATGCTCAACGAGGCAATGGACCAGGTCGTGCTGGTGAAGGGATGGAAGAAAGGTGCAAATTGGAGCTTTCCTCGGGGTAAAATAAACAAAGACGAAGATGACCTCGACTGTGCCGTACGAGAGGTATATGAGGAAACGGGGTACGACATCAAAGAAGCAGGCTTGGTCAAAGACGACCAAGAGATGAAGTATATCGAGGTTAACATGCGAGAGCAAAATATGCGACTTTACGTCTTTCGAGGAGTACCGATAGACACGCATTTCGAGCCCAAAACCAGAAAGGAAATCAGCAAGATTGAGTGGTACAACCTGACCGATCTACCCACTGCAAAGAAGAGTAAGCACCAAGAGGCCGTGAGCGAGGGTCTCCAGATGAACGCGAACAAGTTTTACATGGTGGCCCCGTTTCTGGTCCCTTTGAAGAAATGGATTGCGCAACAGCGAAAGCGAGACGGCAGACGGAGCTCTCAGACCCACCTTGCTCCACGAGCCGTATTTGAAGAGACGGTCACAGAGGATGAACCAGATGTGACCAACAACGATGAGCCTCCTCCACTGCAACATGCGATATCATATGGGCCGAGCGATCTTCCAGAGGTGTCGGTCACAGAGTCTTACCAACATGACCCATCTGCTCAATTAAAGCAGTTACTCAATGTGAATGATAGCTTGCCTGTATTGCAGGAGTCGAACGATCAACAACCCAATCTACCCAGATCAGACGAACCAAAAGCAAGTGCCCTGCTTGCATTGCTCCGACAGGGATCAACTGTGCATCCTGGACCACTACCTCGTACACCAGTAGACCAGCTATCATTTCCACCGGAGGTGCCCCGCTCTCCGCATCATATTCATTCGCGGCCTCCGCCCTTTCCTTCCATGCAACCTCCTCCACAATTTCCAATTCAGCCAGAGAATAACCACCCTTTCCAACGCCAGTCACAGGCCATTCAACCACCCTATCCTTTGCAAGGAGACCAAGGTTTCTATGCGCAGATGCAGGCATTGGGTCAGCCGACAAATTATGGCAACGATTCGACTTGGAGGTACCAGCAACAACCATCTGCACCCTACCGGCAAACTGGAGATCCTCAATTTGCACACCAGTCGATGGGAGATCAGCAAGCTCCGTCTGTACCTCCTGCTAGTGCTCTTCCGAAGCTCACGAACCATACTCGAGCATTATTGGACGTTTTTAAAAGCGAGTCTGGGATGCCGACACAATCTAAGAACCTCGATATGCCTGAAACCAGACCTCGTGCAGCCGTTCAGTCGGGACACCAGCCCTCGCAGACACCCAGTTTGGAGGCTGTAGCACAGAGTCCAATAACTCCACCGTTTCGGAATATATCTGATATACCTACAGTGAAAGAGAAGCCGCATATGACATCGCCGCTGCGCCCAAAATCTGAACACCAGACCAGCCTGCTCAATCTTTTTCGCAAACCGCACGAAGCGGATACAGCTGTAGGCATTTCGAGAACGACTTTGAGTGTACGTCCGGCACCCGTTGAGCTCTCAGCTCAGCGAACGCCAGGACTCGATGAGAAGGCTCCTACATCACATGATCCTCTAAAGCGCTTCCTGCAACACCAAAGCGAAGACTTAACAAGTCTCCGCGACACCAAAAATGTTGGGCGATCTGGTAAACGTGAAGGACAAACATCCGCAACAGTCTCTGGTCCTCTAAATCAACCGCACTTCGAGATCATTACCCAATCTCCACGGAAAATTACTGTGCCAAATGAATTTGTGCGAAGCCCCAAACCGACAAGTCGCACTCTATTCGATCCCAATCAACCGCCAGCCGTAAAAATACTCGCGCGACCGGAAGACGCAAAACGCTCGCCGGCGCGCTCTCCGAGAGCTCCAAAGTCGACTCCACACTCTGCTGCAAAGCCAATTACAAGATCCACCGAGTCTAATAAATCATTTCAACCTCAGATACTTCGTCGTCCTCAGGCCGAAAATGTGCAAGATAGTCTGCAGCTCGAATCTTATGAGTCACCAATAAAGCCTCCAGTGCAAGCAAAGCAACCATCACACCCACCCACACATAGTTTACCCACTAATCCTCAAATGACGCAGAAGCAGCAACATCTCCCATCCTCTGCTTATACCTTACCATCGAGGCTGTCAATGAAAGGAGTGCAGCCACAGCCTCTGCCATCTCAAGCGCAGTCACTTGAGCGGCTCATGCCGAAGCCTTCCGTATCATCTCAGCCTAGCTTGCAGGATGATACACATCGTCAAAGCTTACTATCGCTTTTCAACAAGCCGTCGGTGCCTTCAGTCATCACACCAACCTCCCAAGAGCCATCGAGGACAGAGTCACCAGTGTCGGCAAATAAGGTCGCCAGTCCTATGAATGAGAAGCATGTCAATGGTGTGGGAACAATATCGACACGTTCCAGGATGGGTAGCATGGCATCAGTCGGTAGTGGGACATCGCAGGCGCCTCCTGAAAAGCGTCAGACCGCGGCAGGAGATCGAGCGTTCTTGTTGGGCTATCTCGGCCGAATTGCAAGCCAAGAAGGGTGATTTGACTTTAACGACTGGCGACTAGCTTAGTGTCCTTGATGGAATAGATGAGTGAGGCAACGTTCCACGATTTTTGTGCATGCAATACGCTGAATGGTTGTGAAATGGATCTCGCGCCACTAGTTGCACTTGTGCACGTTTAAACTCATGCATAGAGATCAGATAAAAATTTCTTTGCGGGGGGGGCCGAGGCTGAAACAGCCGAACCCAAATTCGACACATGGCATTTAAAAGGGAGAAAATGAAAACTTGGCGGGCGCTATGAGATCATTCGACGCTCCGGGACTCTGTCTCAGTCAGCCGCACCAGCAGCTTCCTCGTAGCTATCCGGCTTGCCGGTTGTAGCCTCGCAGGGTGCTTTGAATCGCTTCTCTAGGCTATGCGCATTTTTGTCTACATTTGATTCAATTCCTTCCTTCGAGCCCAGTACTCTTCATGACATCCTCATGTCGCAACCATGCCTGAGTCGGTGCCGCAGGTTACGCTAACCAAAGCTCTCACCAACAACGACACGTCGGCCCCTCCACCCAATGCTGCCCCGCCGACGGCCCTGGGCACTGGCAAGACAGGAGACGGTGTCGGTGATGATGGTGTGGACTCCTTTTCCCTTTTGCACCTATTTGATCTGCGAAACCCGCAGTTCCCACTTTCTTACCTCAACTCAACTCAAGCACATGCCAATGCGCCGGGGGCTGACCGTATCCTCTACCTTATGTTAGGCGCCCCAAACCCGAATGCGAGCAATGACCACGAGCTTCGCAATAACGGGCGACCAGTTAGCGAAGCGCAGACCCTTTCCTACACCGCCATGACCAGTAAAGAATACAAAGACGAGCCAGATGGCTCCCAAGAAGCGGCCATTGATCCACTCTCGCGGGTGCGCAATTCACTGGGCCCTTCAGTAAGCAGCTAGGCTGACTGGTCTGCCTGTCAGCAAATACTCAAGCGTACAAATACGGAGCATAAAATTCCTCAAGCTCTGTATGCCAATACATCTACTGAGGCGGCTTCCGGGCTTCCCGAGCCCGATGCCTCAGCGGCTCGATTAAGTCCCGAGGCCGCCACATTTGTTCGAAGAGGGATAGAAAGCAGTTTGGGCAACAAATTGACCAAAGAAAAGGACAAGAAGTGAGTGACCTTCGAACCTGTTTTCCCATCTCATTCCTCGTACATCAACAAAACATCCTACAACTCTCATTGGGTGCAGGGTTCTGTTGTGTACGTATTGGCCGCCCGATACTAATCTTGCATCACGTGTGACAGAAAAGGCGTTTCTTTCTTAAGCCGGTTCATGGGCGGCAAAAAGAGGGAAGGCTCTGTAGACGTTACCGATAATGCGTCTGAATTGTCGGAAAATCGACCAACTGGAATGGAAGCCGAGGTCTTCTCCCAACCCGTAGGCTTCATTCCACGGTTTCCGGCGCCTAAGTACATCAAAGTGAAAGCCCAGAACCGCAGGGAGAAAGACTTTGATCACGTATTTCTTGCTCAGGTGCTGCTGGGAAAGGAGACGTTGCCAAAGTCCAAACGGGGATCGGATGCGAAGATTGTGAGCATCAACGCGACACCACCCGTTCCTGCAGGCCCCCAGACTGCCGCCAGAAGGGCAGTCTGGGCTACGGAGTTCTCGAAGGATGGCAAATACCTCGCTGCTGCGGGCCAGGACAAGAAGGTAAGAGTGTGGCAAGTTATCTCAATACCTGAGGACCGAGAGGCAGTAGGACCGGAAGGCGGTTCGGACAGTGGCAGCGACAGTGGTGTCAAATTGAATGCACCAGTCTTCAAGCCTACATTGGTAAGAGAATATGACGGCCATACATCAAGTATACTCGATTTGAGTTGGAGCAAGAACAATTTCCTGCTCTCTTCGTCAATGGACAAAACGGTCCGGTTGTATCATGTCAGCCGAGAAGAGTGCCTGTGTGCCTTCAAGCACAACGACTTTGTTACTTCGATTCAATTTCATCCTCGAGATGATCGTTTCTTCCTGGCTGGCTCGCTGGATTCCAAGTTACGTTTATGGAGTATTCCCGACAAAAGCGTGGCTTTCAGCGCACAAGCACCCGACATGATCACCGCAGTGGCATTCACTCCCGACGGGAAGACCGCCATAGCCGGATGTCTGAACGGAGTGTGCAACATCTACGATACCGAAGGGCTAAAGGCGCATTCACAAATCTACGTGCGGTCCGCTCGTGGAAAGAATGCCAAAGGCAGCAAGATTACCGGGATCGACACTATCACAATTCCCCGCGACAACCCTAATGGGGATGTGAAGGTCCTGATCACCAGCAATGATTCCAGGATCCGCCTGTACAATCTTCGGGATCGTAATTTGGAGATCAAATTTCGTGGCAATGAAAACACGTCCAGCCAGATCCACGCTTCCTTTAGCGACGATGGGAAGTATGTCATATGTGGCAGCGAGGATAGAAAAGTCTACATCTGGCCGACCGGGCCGGTTGAAAAACAAGACATTGAGAAAAGGCCAGTCGAAGTTTTTGAAGCCCACCCTGCCATTGTTACAACAGCTATCCTGGCTCCCACCAAAACAAAACAATTGCTGGCACAATCGTGTGATCCAATCTACGACGTGTGCAACCCACCACCGGTTACGCTAATCAGCAGGACAGAGTCGGTGATCTCTTCACGTGCCCCAACAGACAGCGGAGGTTCCGTCAGGGAAAATGAACAACCATCATCTGCCCTGAAGCCAGGTTCACCAAAGCGAGCGCCGCCGAATCCGACGTATCTTGCTCGAAGCGCACACCCAGGAGGAAATATCATCGTGTCTGCAGACTACACAGGCCAGATCAAAATTTTTCGGCAAGATTGCGCCTTCCAGAAGCGCCGAAATGAATCATGGGACAACAACTCCGTATTCTCCAAGAAGAGGCTTGGGCGAAGCGGTTCAGTCACGACACGTACAAGTGTCTCATCTTCCGCCAATCATCAAAACTGGCTGAATTTGGGCTCTTCCAAAAACCCCTCCGCGGATCGAATCCTCAATTGGCGAAATTCTATCGCTTCAGATAGCACTGGCGACTTCAAAAGCATCAGCGAGGTCAACCTTCGTAACACTGACAGAGCGCGCACGCCCTCTCCAAAGAAGGGCTTCTCCCTTTCAAGGTCTTCTCCCCGCCACGGCTCGACCTTGGCTAATCCACCAACTACATCACCCTCACCACCACCCCCGCTCCAGAAAGATTCCGATGACTCGCATCGCCACTCACAGCCATCGATTCTAGGTATCAAAACGCCGGAATTGGCGCAGAAGGCGGACCTGGAGACGGTCACCACCGACAAGAACTCAAGATCCGCAACGGCGGCGTATAACCCTGTACCACGGCAACCCCAAGATCCGCTCTGGCTACAAGGCGAACAGAGCTTCATGTACTGGAACTTAAAAAACTCACTCGTGCCCATGGTAGAGCATGAAGCGAGGACACCAGGCCTGCTCGCCCCTGATAAAGACCCACTGTCGAGGAAGGACAGCACGGCGAGTCAGCTGAGTAGTGAGCAGGTCAGTTCGGTTGGGACCAGCGAAGAAGAACCGTTTGATCGAGCCAGAGATGGCACAGACAGAGCTTCGGGCGGGGGAGAAGAATTGAAATGCGCAAAATGCGGGAACAACACTTTTAAAGCTACAATGGGCGCTGGCGGTCGTCAAAGCCTGAGGTGTAAGAGGTGCGCCACAGTGGTCTGAGATTCTAAAATGGGGGCAACGGGAGTTACGTGTTCAGGATAGCCGCATTGTTGTCGTGCAGGGAGGATGTCTTTTTTTCATGATACACCTTTGAGCAATGGGTTTTGCTGCGCATGTGTCGCGCCCTCTGTATACAAATATTGATGAATATGAATTGACGAAGCTGTGTAAATTAACTCATTTATCCGAGGCCTCCAATGAGTAACATTGTCCTTTCGTGGAGTCCATTTGTCAAGCTCGTCGTTCAAGAGATGGAAACGCCAGTAGGATTCGCCACTACTATTCCCCATGCTTTGGCTTTGCGCTTCCTGCCGACGGCCACCTCCGACACCGCCCTATCTCAAGGGGGGATTTTCTTTGCTTCAAAGTTCATCTATAGAGGTATCTCTTTCTTCCTATTTACCTCTCTAATGTAAATTCAAGTCGAGGGTTATCCTTCCACGTACGGTGTACTCTCTGTGGCTCAATCTACTTCTCGTGCGCTGTTGTGCTCAAAACTTGTACTTGACTTGTACTTGACTTGTACACTGGAGCAGACACTATTATCATACTCGTCCCTTACTGCGTACGCAGGACTTGATTTCGAGAGCCAAGCTTGGACCTGGACGGGTCGTCGGTGGTAATTACCGTTGTTTGTTGCTGCTCCTGCCGCAATCCGTTGCAATCGCACCGATCTGGGGTGCCTACGAAGTCCACACTCCAACTCTCGCCCTTCTGAGAAGAAGAAGAAAGCGACTACGCATTTCATTCCCCCCCATCTCCTCGAGAAGGGACTCAAAGTTCGTCATCTCATCAAACCATGTCCATCACGCTCCCACCAATCTCCACGCTCCCCTCCCTCCCCGCCCCCTCCCGCGCCGCCGTCCTCGACCTGCTCTTCGAGCCCTGTACTCAACTACACACCCTGTCCGTGAGCACGCTGCGCGACAAGTCGTTCACCTCGTACGACGAGCTGGCGGCTGCCGTGGGGGCGCAGTTGATCGAGTTGTTTGAAAGCGGGTTGAAGAGTGACCAGGACTGGTTGGATGTCATTTTGAATGCGCATCCGCGGTTGGGCGAGAAGAGGGTCGAGAGTGAGTTGAGTAGGCGGGAGCAGGCTGCTATGAATAGCAGTGGGGTTGAGACTGGTGGTGGTCCTGGTGGAGCTGGAGATCCTTCGGCAGCAGAGGCAGCAGAGGCAGAGGCGGAGGAGTTGAGAAGGTTGAATGCGCAGTATGAGGCTGTTTTTGAGGGGCTGAGATATGTGTAAGTGATTTTGCTTTTGATTTTTCTGGTCTGCGCTGGACGGGAGAGCTACAACATCCCTTCCAACACTCCGCTCTCCTATGTCTCTGTCGCACAGTCTAGGACTACGGCGACAGCCTCAGTGTCCAACCCAAAGATGCCTCTCCATGCTGCTTCCCTACAGCACGCTTTTCCCTCTTCTATTTGCGATAGTCTAGCTAACTCAGAGATACCCTCCGCAGCGTCTTCGTCAACGGCCGGAGCAGACGAGTCATTATGGAGGACATGGAACGGCGCATCAAGCGAAGCGATACGAAGCAGGAGAAATTGGACGCGATACAGGTTGGTCTATTCCCGCATAATGAAGCTCATGCAGATATTGGCTGCTGTGCACTTCTCCGTCAAACCTGTAAATCAAGATGCGTGGTTTATCCCTCGTGATATGATTGGGTGAGCGACGAAGGACATATCGGCCGATATCTACGTTGGTGGCTGTTAGCTATGTTTGGAAGTACGAGACTGATAGTGAGTGTGGCAGGCCATGTGCGATATAGCTGCAGATCGAGCCAAGAAGTTACTCCCGAAGAACGAGGCGGGCGTGCTTGACGGATAGCATTGCCGGCTCGGGCAACGCAGCATTAGACTGTCTTCAGCAATCACGGAGTTGAGGCCGAGAGAGTCTTGTGGATCATGTGTTACGGCCGAAAGGGTGTCTTTTTGGGGGTGTAGGCAAGGGATAGACTGGCCGACAGGGGCAAGTTGTGCGTCTTGTAGGGCGGCATTGTAGGGACTGATGTCTCCAGCCATGGAGCATTTGGACGCAGGGGATGGGAATAGTGGCTCGCCTCACCAAAAGGGGAAAGCTAGTCAAGACTCTGCAGCAGAAATCATAACCTTGTCTTCAGCTGAAGCCACATTTCTCGGCACTCGCCACACAAGTACAGTAGTGACCTAGTCCCTGACTTGAATTCTCGTGAAATATTGCATGCAATGCACACCGCCGCGCAAGTCATTTCCACTCCCGCTGTCCCGAAATTTCTCTTACGAATTCTTGGTAATTTAGGTGCGCAAGTGCAGGGATAAAAAGGTAAATGGGTTTCATCAAGTGCTAGACCGTGTTCTTCAAGAATCTTGCCTTGACTCTTCCCAGATAAAGCAAATGTTTCCAAGGTGCCTTTTTGTTACATAAATTCTGGGGCGTATCAAGTCTTAGGTAAGACCACCATGTCCCTCCCCGGCTCGGTTTTGAGTCTGCAGGTCGTCCGCATCCTTTTCTCCAGCATTCTCTTCCCACTCGTTGAACGCCTTTTGCCGTTGCCGAGAATTCCACTGCAAGGTCCTTGACAAGCTGTTGATCCAGTCTTCGCTCCGCCGTCCAGGCGGCATCACGTTGGCAAACGGATATCTCGAAGCGGAAACGGTCACGTAGTCTCCGGGACATAGCTCTACCCTTTCCCGTCCATCAAAGCTTACCCACGAATTCGCCCTGGCGTCGTAGGGGACTCCTATCCTAAGCACCATCGAGTCAGGTAGTATAACAGGACGAAATGAGAGCGTGTGCGCGCAGATGGCCGTGACAAGGATGACGGGGTTCTCCGGGTGGCACAGCGATCCTCCGGCTGCCAGGTTGTATGCTGTGGAGCCCGTCGGAGTCGCAACACAAATTCCATCTGCCTGCACAGTCGTCAAGTGCTCCTCGTCGCCAAAGAGCTCAATCGTAGACATCGTTGGATTTGGCCCTCTATCCACCACGATATCGTTCAATATCTCGAATGTTTTATCCGGCTTGTGCGTTCTGTGATCATCGCCCTCTTCTCCCTCTAGTTCCTCGACCAGATCCCTGCGCTCAACATCATCGGGTCTCCTCTGCGAGCGCATGATCGTACCTTCGAATCGTAATCTCAGGCTAATTGTGACGCCGTCTCTAAATGCTTTCGTTAGGGTGTCTTGGTACTGGTTGAAATCAAACTTCGTCAGAAAGCCTAGTGATCCAAGCGCGAAAGATAAGACAGGAGGAACGACACTTTGGAATAGCCAGCTTGCATAGAGAACGGTTCCATCACCACCTAATGTAACCACGAAATCGAAAGTATGCGGCTTTCGTTTGGCGAGTTCGTTATTCCAGTATTTGAGGCGGCCCTCATATTCCGGATTGTCCTCCAATATCCCTGCAGCATCAAATGCCTTGTTGTGCTCCAGAGTATCTTCCACGTAAACAACGTAAGGGACGCCACGCTCCTTTGACAGCAGCCATTTTGCGACATCCTTCGTCTTGCCAATTAGGGTCTGATCGTGCGCTTTGGTCAACAAGAACACCGTTTTGATCTTCAATTTCACCCGAACACTCCCTAGTTTCTTCGCAAGCGACCGTACACTCGTCGCCATGTCTGCTAGCTGCTTCTTCGTCAAGAGCCTTGACTGCGTGGCCCGAACCTGGGGTGGAGAGACCTCTCCATTGGGTATTAGCCTGTCTACTCTGCCCTGGCCCTCTTCTTTAATGTCTGGTAGCTTCGACCCTTGTAGGCCCTTTTGTATTTGTATTTTCTCGACGAGTGTGTGCACATAGCAGGTCGACTTGTTGCCTTCCTCGGTTTTGTGTGGGATTTTGGGGGCTTCGGTGAGGACGATTGAGGATTTCCTACGGTGCGCATCTTGGTCTTCGAAGACGACCTATTACTCTAGGTCAGTTGAATTCAGCTTCCATAAGAGAAGCACAGGTGCGCACCTCCAGGGAATGTTGATAATCGTCGTCGCTCGAGTCCCCAAGTAGCTAGGGTCAGCTGTCAGCAGTGTCTTCCACTTGTCTTCTTCGAGCTCACTGTTTGATCATCGTATTTTGGAAGGCAATCACTGATACTTCGGCTCAGGTGAGGAGCTCCGCTTCGTGAAGAGTTTGCCATGGCTAGCTTGTGGGTTAAAGGTGATTGCTGAAGCCCGTAGCGTTCAATGACGTTCGTCCGTTGTGATCCGAAACCGAGCCAAAGGACACTTATTACCCACCTACTTGGTGACTGGATGCAGTTACAAGGTCGACTCGAGAGATGATGACAAGTACAGGCAATTGCATCCCCTGCAGCTAAGTCTGGAGTCTCACACCTTTGTCATTGTCATTACGCACAGGGCCTCTGAGAGCTTGCACTGGAGTTATTGCTTACTCAAACAAGGCCCACTATCGATTACGGACGCCTCTTGGCATTGTTCCCCGAAATCAACCTCCTTTGTTGAGAGGTAGCCATTGTAGTCATTAGCTTTAGAAGAAGCAACGGAAGGTCTTTTCATTCTAGGTAGGGATTTGTCCACTGTGCTTCTACCTGGCCGTATTTTGCCTGTACTCTTCCCAACATAGCGAGCAATGAAAGCGTGGCGTAAAGCGAAATACTCCAGTACGAATCGGACGTCAAAGCTGTCGCGGCCTCCTTTGGTCGCCTCAAGTGATGGCGTTCAATTTTGTCTCTGCCTGATTCTTCCCTTTCGCACTTGTATTAGGGTTGCTGATAGCACTGTGACGTTGTGATCAAAACGTGTCAGCAATCCCCACCATCGGAGTATTTCGATCAGAGCTTCATCCTTACGCCTTCAGTCCACTAATAACATTCGGAACATGATCGTCGTCATTGTCGATGCCGTCCACAGCTTTGTCGCCTAGAATGCGCTCTTCTTCAGTAACATCCGCGTTCAGGTTTGAAGTTTTGGAGGCCGAGCGGAGATCTATTGTTTCTCGTTGATACAATTAGCTCAAGATGAAGACTGTAGGTAATGGTGTCCAGTCATTACTGGCCGGTATTGGAAGAAAATGTAAAGACTGGACCTAGGGAGATTTCGATGTCGGAGAAGAAAGAATGGGGATGTGACTGACTATCAGCCATCTTGATGAGAAGTGCTGGATTGAATGTGCTTGTTAAGGTGTTTCCGTTTCCGGCAGGCTTATTGGGAAAACCGTTCTTCTGTCTCGAAGACCAATCTTTGTGGTGAGTAGAGAACGGTAGGTCTAGCCACAGCAGTATATGTAGAGAGTCTAGAAAAACTGTGGCGCAAGACACCACTGCGGGCCACCTCACTTGACAGCTGACGTACTGGCAATTGCTAGAGGAATGAGAAAGACGGGCCTCCGAGGGAAGACTGGTTGCCTGTTCACTAAGCCAGAGCTAAAACGAAGAAACAGGAATGTTGACATAAATTGAAAGTCAAATAGTCAACTAAAGTAAGATCTTCTCAAAGTCCGTACAAGTCCGGCAAATCGACGTCTCCAAGAAGCTGGAGGTTGCAATCGCAAGTCCCCTGATCCTAGGAAGATGGAAATTCTGACCGTGCCGTGTCGATCTTTTGTTTGGCAAACTGTTGGGCGTCACTAGAAAACGAGTAGCACATCGCATCGAAGCACGCTGTGTCTCGACCGAGTCGATCCTTAGAGAGACTGAGAGGTCGGAGAACAAGTCAATGTTAGGCCGAAAGCGCATCCGCATAGGTTTTAGAGAGGCGGTATGTGCAACTGCCATCGGCAGCGAGTTGGGGCAAAGGTCTCCGCTATGACATTGACAAATAAGGCATTGGGCAAGGGAGACAAAAGCCTAGATTTTGCTCGAGTGGAGTTGAGATTCGGCTGGGCCTAAACGATGAAATGCTGCCGTCCAATTTTTCGTGACGGCCTTGTTTTAGAACGCTTCTCAGACATGGTAAATGAGGGGAAGGTAATTTGTAGGAACGGATCGATGACAATTAACTGCACTCTTGGACTCGCTTTCAAGCTCGAAATGCTGCACATACACGTAAGTACGCGTTCGTGACTCACGTGGAGGGGAGTTTTCTGCTGTTGGCGAATTTTCCTGAAGATCAACGGCATGGTAGTATTAACCACCGAATCGGGAGGAGATCTGCCAGAAGTCTGTTGCATTTGAAAGCTGTCCGCACCGCTATCGGGTCAGCTTGGGGCTTGAGCAAGAACCGGAATTTTGTGCACTAATGATACTGGTCTGTTCAGCTTCAGTATCATGTTTCAATTCTCCCTGCAAGATCCTGAAACACGGGCACTGAAGTCCGTCATTGGGGGTTTGCTGAACTCGCGAGAACAGGATAGGTCTCGGCATTTAATTCCTCCTTTCTGGAAATGCAAATACTGCTTGAGCATATCGCAAGCAGGAGAAGAAAATTTCAAAGATGAGTAGAATTATAGGTTGAGCCATTTCCCCAGTATTGTTGAGATCACGAAGAGCGAGCCGGGATCGTAGCATCGCATCGTAGCAGGCTCCCTTGACACATTCCTCAACGGAAATAGGCCGTACATCTGTCAGGCTCGTAACAAATACGGCTGTGATACTCGCTTCGGGAACGCAGCCGCCACATGTGCAAAATCCTGCCCGGTCATGTTCAGTTTTCAGCGGACCTACACCGGCATGGTGGCTGGACATTTTTGAGTTAAAGTGACGGGCGTTATCTGCGTTTCGGTGGACAAGCCCTACAAATCATTTGCGTCAGTAAGCTGCTGCAATGGAATCAGCAGGTGTTCGGTGGCGATGTTGGAGTCACTGGAGTATCACATTGGCGTAACCAGGGTTTCATATCGTGGTCAACATTGCTCCGACCCTAGAATGATGCTGACGCACCAAACGCCGATTCGCATTAGGCGCAGAGCAACGGTTTAGCTTTGCATGATCCCGAAAGGTCCAAAGGCTGTGCGGAAAGTAGAAAAACTTGGCGAGGAGGGACGGCGCTGGTGCCAATTCAGGAAAAATAATTGGTCCATGACAAGGGCTGGAAACGAAAGGCCACAGCGAGAAAGCAGCCGATGACGAATGAAGGGGGAACACCGCTCGGAAGCGTGACTTGATTTCGAGCGTTCGAGCGTGTTAGTGCCAACGGAAGAAGCAAAGTTTTGGTTTCTCATCCTAGCAAGGGCCAATTGCATGTTAAGTGCCCTGCATGAATCTGGTGACGACGATCAGCGTCACCGCCGTATCGATATCTTGTCGCTAAACCAGGGCAAAACAGGAGGTGAAGGGGGGTGCAACGGATAGTCATTCGACGGTCGACTTCTTAAATCGGACTGGCTCTGAGGAATCGACCCGATTCCAAGGATTCGAACGTGGTCTGTGAAAGCGGGTCCGGTGATCCACTCTCCGCATTATCTCGGCGCTACAGAGGAGTGCTACTCGCGAGTCAGGGACCAGGGCTCCGGCGAATTTTTGATGGCGTACATTGTTAGTTCGCTGTGGCAGCTACCAAATTCAGATTCCTTGCCAGGGTACCGACAGTTTGTTAGTGGTAATCAGGCCATCCAAAGCAAGGGTCACTACGGTCCAGCCGGGTATGCGAAAAACCAAACGTGAAAGCAGCGGCAATTAGTGTGCATCCTTTTTGACTATGGCCCTTTGTAGTCGATTTTCGGGATAGCGAGGCGGTTTGACACAAGAGTATTGGGAAGCTGCGGTTTCGATCGCGATGGAACATGCGTCGAGACCGTCGATCAGTAATTAGACGCTAGTAAGAAGTCCACCCCCGGCTGTCCCCCCATCCAGCACTTGGGGCAAAGTCTAGCATCGTCAAGTTCCAGACGTCCGACGGAGTGATGCTTAAACTTTCACAAGGATGGTTTTCGGTGATGTTTGGGGCTGTTTTGAACATTCAGAGGCTCCTCTTCCAACCGAACTTGATCCAGTGCTGTACCGTACCTTCCAGGATTGTCAGAAACAGTCTGATGATTTGACTACCTGACCCAGATGCCGTGCTTCGGAAGCAAGCCCGAGTGTCCAGGTGAGCAAGTCCTATTTGAATGGTGCTCCTGGAAACACTGGTCGACCAATAATCTCATGACTCCTGCCTCTGAGAACAATGTGGGCCTAGCGTATCACGTTCTTTCAGCGCTGTCCAGGCCCACTAGATCAAGTTGGTAGATTAATGGTCGGCAAAAGTCAAAGCCAGCAGTGACAGGGCAAATGCCGTTTTGCCTGGAATAGTGAAAATGACATCGTTGGGACTGATGACTGCAGGAGAAAGTGGCACCTAGATGGTATGCCTCTGCAGTGGTTCCCCTTTGGAAATGCCGCGTGGTCCTCGCTTTGCAGGAGGAACTAGCTTAGGGGCAATTGGGTAGCGACGGTCATGCACAATCTTGGGGCACTGCACAAGGGTGTCCAGTCCCACCGGGCGGAAAAGGCGCCGTGAAATCTGACTCAAGACCGCCGAGCCGCCCTTAATAGCCATGCCATTTTCTAGCTCGGCACGAACAAATCTGCAGCCACCCATCCCCCATTCCTTTCGCTTTCGGGTGTTGTCACGTCCCAGTCTAGGATTCGTGATTTTCTTGCTGCAGCCAACGTCCCGCCCTGCTCTCTCGCTGGGGCCTATCGCTTCTGCATCAGCGCATAACCATGGCGGTGCACCGCTAAATTTGATTCGCAGACCAAGGTCACCCACACTGCGCTCTTCGTGTTTCCTTTCACTTCGGAGCTATGTAAGAGAAGTGGCTGAAGCTAACAAGGCTTCCGTGTTGGATACCATCGTGGTTCGTGCTCCACATAGCCATTTTGCTCGTCCTTCCGCCCACTTCTTTTGCAACGTAGCGT
>Ga0335072_10001298_pt1 | contig 40932 bp, 41 predicted proteins | sample Lox_Sample_21_FD_206725 | JGI IMG/M metagenome (GOLD analysis project Ga0335072, IMG submission 206725) | Soil microbial communities from Loxahatchee National Wildlife Refuge, Florida, United States - Lox_Sample_2.1 | ecosystem: Environmental > Terrestrial > Soil > Wetlands | place: USA... | reverse complement strand
GATCAGCGCGCACCAGCGGCTGCCGAGCCGGATCCAGCTGCCCGGCAGCGCGGCCGCCCTGCTCGAGCTGCGGCTCGGCGAGGCGGGCCGGGACGCGCTGGGCTTCGCCGTGCAGGTGCCGCACTACCTGGCCCAGGCCGTCTATCCCCCGGCCGCCCTGGCCCTGCTGGGCTCGGTGGTCACCGCCACCGGGCTCGGGCTGCCCGACGCCGAGCTCCGTGAGGCCTCGGCCCGCACCAACGAGGCGATCCAACAGCAGGTCGCCGAGTCAGCCGAGGTCGCCGAGCTGGTCCGGGCGCTGGAGCAGCAGTACGACACCGCGGCGGAAACCGCCGATGCCGACGGTAACCCCGACGCCGGCGCCGGCCTGCTGGGCGAGGGCGAGGCGATGCCCACCGCCGACGAGCTAGCGGCCCAGTTCGAGCGGTTCCTGGCCGAGAACCAGGGCCGGATCGATCCGCCGGGTCCGCGGACCACCGAGGGTCCCGACAGCTAGCCTGGCGGGTGAGGACGACCAGGCAAATCGTCTGACACAAGATTATCTCGTAGCGTCCTACCCTGTACCCTGGGCGCATGACGACACGCGGGCCAGAACGCGCGGTACCCGACCTGAGCTTCATGCTGGCGCACGCCTCCCACGTGCTGGCGACCCGGATGACGGCCGCCTTCGCCGAGATCGGCATCACGCCGCGGGACTACTGCGTCCTGCACCACGCGGCCTCGGCCGAGCTGACCCAGATCGAGCTGGCCCGGCTGTCCGACCTGGACAAGACCACCATGGTGGTAACCCTGGACGAGCTGGAAGAGGCGGGCTACGCCGAACGCCGCCCGTCCCGGGCGGACCGGCGGGCCCGGGTCGTCGTGGTCACCGACGAGGGGCAGCGGCTGGTTCTGGCCGGGCACGAGATCGCCGACCGGGTTCATCGGGAGGTGCTGGCCGAGCTGGCTCCCGCCAGCCGCCAGGTATTCATGGACTCGCTCACTGACCTGGTGGGCGGCTTGCTGGCCGAACCGGTCGAAAGCGGGCGGCCGGTCCGGCGGGCCCGGCAGGCGGCCGGTTGAGCCACGGCTCGTTCTGAAAAAGATTGTCTATTAATAGATCATCTGTTACGGTCTCTCCTGTAGTCAGCGAACAGGAGCGATCGATGCCGGAGATCGGTACTGCCAGCCGGCGCCAGCGCTCGCCGCCGGGTACCGCCTGGCCTTCGCGACCGGCGCGGGGCTGGCCGGGGCGGGGATGGTGGTGGCGGTGACGGTGCTCTGGGCTAGCCGACGACGACCAGCTCTCGCGGAGTGTTGTTGAGCCGTTCGTAGCCGTCGGCGGTGCACACCACGATGTCCTCGATGCGGGCCCCGTGCGGGCCGGGGTAGATCCCCGGCTCCACCGAGAACGCCATGCCGGGCTTGAGCACCTCGGCGTTGCCGGCCATGATGTACGGGTCTTCGTGCGCCTCCAGCCCGATCCCGTGACCGGTGCGGTGGAAGAACGCCGCGCCGTACCCGGCCGCGGTGATCGGCTCGCGGGCGGCCGCGTCGACGGACTCGGCCGTTACCCCCGGCCGTACCGCGGCACACGCGGCCTCCTGGGCGTCGTACAGCACCTTGTAGTAGGTGGTGAACTCGCCGGGGGGCTCGCCGATCGCGTAGGTGCGGGTGCTGTCCGAGCAGTACCCGGACGGCATCGTGCCGCCGATGTCCACGACCACCGCGTCGCCGGCGGCGAGGACCCGGTCCGAGACCTCGTGGTGCGGGCTGGCGGCGTTCGGTCCCGAGCCGACGATCACGAAGTCCACGCTGGCGTGCCCCTCGGCCAGGATGGCCTCGGTGATCACCGAGCCGACCTCGCGCTCGGTGAGCCCGGGCCGCAGCCAGCCGGGAACGCGCGCGTGCACCCGGTCGATGGCCGCGCCGGCCTCGCGCAGCGCCGCGACTTCGGCGGGGGTCTTCCTGATCCGCAGCGGGCGCAGGGCGCCGCTGGCCAGGGCCAGCCGCGTGCCGGGCAGCGCGTCACGGAACCTCAGCACGAACAGGGCCCACATCCGGTCCGACAGGCCGACGGCCGAGACGCGGCCGAGCAGGCCGGCGACCAGCCCGAACGGATCAGCGGTCTCTTCCCAGGGAACGATCGCCAGGCCGAGCGAGCCGGCCGGCGAGGCCTGCGCGGCGGGCAGTTCCAGCCGGGGCACGAACAGCGCCGGGTCACCGTCGGCCGGGACGGCCAGGCAGGTCAGGCGTTCCAGCTGCTTGGCGTCGTAGCCGGTGACGTACCGCAGGTCGGGACCCGGGGTGAGCAGCACGGCGTCCAGGCCGGCGGCGCGCACGGCCTCGCGCAGGAGCTCCAGACGGCTGGCGGGGTACAGTTCCACGACCTCAACCCTATCGTCCCCTAAGTCTTCGACACGGCGCTGAGGAACCGGCTCAGGGACGAGCCCAGTCCCCACCGCTCGCCGAACTCCTTCAGCCGGTCGGCATCGGGCGGCACGGCGGGCAGCCGCCCGTCTACCTCGGGCAGGGGGGCGTTGTCTGCCACCCGGACGACCGACATGGCGATGTCCAGGTAACCGCGGGCCTTCTCGAGCTTCTCCCGGCTGCCGCGGGGGAATCCGCCGTGCCCGGCGTCCAGCGCGGCGATGATGCCATCGACGGTGCCGAACGTGCGGATCAGCGCGGCCGCGGTCTTCTCCCCCACTCCCGGCACGCCGGGCAGCCCGTCGCTCGGGTCGCCGCGCAGTGCGGCGAAGTCGGCGTAGGCGCGGCCCGGGATGTCGTACTTGGCGCTCACCGCGGCCTCGTCGATCACGTCCATGTTGAGCAGGCCGCGGACGGTGTAGATGACCCGGATGCCGCGGGCGTCGTCGACCACCTGGAACAGGTCACGGTCCCCGGTCACCACGTCGACCGGGCCGGGCGAGCGGGCCGCCAGGGTGCCGATCACGTCGTCGGCCTCGTATCCCGGCTGCCCGGCGACGACCAGCCCGGAGGCCCGCAGCACCTCCTCGATCAGCGGAACCTGCGCGGCCAGTGCCGGCGGGACCTCCTCACCGCCGTCGGCCGACAGCCGGTGCGCCTTGTAGGAGGGGACGGCCGCGACCCGGAAGGCCGGCCGCCAGTCCGCATCCCAGCACGCCACCAGCCGGATGGGATGCCGAGCCCGGACCAGCCGGCTGATCATGTCGAGCAGGCCGCGCACCGCGTTGACCGGCATGCCGTCCGGCGCCCGGACCGTGTCCGGCACCCCGAAGAACGCCCGGAAGTACAGCGAGGCCGTGTCCAGCAACATGAGCGAACCCATGTCGGCCATCCTGCCACGTCGGCTCGGCGCGCACGCTGGCTCAGCGCGCACGCTGGCTCAGGCCAGCAGCACGACCTGGCCGGCGACGATCTTGATCTGCTTCTTGGGCAGCGGGCTGCTGGCCGGGCCAGTTACCACGGCGCCGTTGTTGATCTTGAACCGGCTGCCGTGGCAGGGGCAGTCGATGGTGCCGCCCGTGACCTGGTTGACGATGCAGCCCACGTGCGTGCACACCGCGCTGAACGCCAGGTACTGACCGCGCACCGGCTGGGTCACGACGACCCGCTCCGCCTTGAAGACCAGGCCGCCGCCCACCGGGATCTCCCCCGCGGTACCGAGCACCACGCCGGTGACCGTGGGTTCCTGCTTCGGGGTGCTGCCGTCCGGCGTGGCCCCGGTCGGCGTGGCCCCGTCCGGCGTGGCCCCGGCCGGCGTGGCCCCGGCCGAGGCGGCGGGCACCGAAGGGCTCATCGCCATCGCGGACGGCACCGGGCCGTCGTCCTGCGGCACTACCCCCGCCTCGTTGGCGTCGTAGGGAACGGCCGCGGTGCTGCAGCCGGCCAGCGTTCCGCCCAGGCCGACCAGACCCACCGTGCCGATCAGCATCCCGCGCCGGGTCGGCTGGGACTTCCCGCGGCGGGCTCTGGCGGTACGTACTTCGGAACCGATCCCCAGGCCTGTCTCCGGCATCGACCATCCTTAGCTCGTCCGGGTGGAACACCCCGCGCGTCCACTCTGACGGACCGCGGCGTGAGCACGCCCGTGACGGCCGGTCCCGTAAGCGCCCCGTAAGGGGTCCGATCCGGTCTGATCTATCATGAGTTCGCATGTGCCGGAGGTACTGACGTGCCCGATGGCCAGGCTGATGCTGCGTTAAGAGGCCATCGTGGACCTTAACCAGGGGCTGGTTGACCTGGTGGCCGTAGCGCTGGTGGCTGCGCTCGCGCCGCTGGTGGTGGCTGCCCTACCCGGCCCGCGCATTCCGCAGGTGGTCATCTTCTTGCTCGGCGGCGTCCTGATCGGCCCGCACGTGTTCGGCGTGGCCGAGACGTCCAACATCCAACTGCTGGCCAATATCGGGCTGGGCTTCCTGTTCCTGCTGGCCGGGTATGAGCTGGATCCGGGGCTGCTGCGGCAGCAGCCGGGCAAGCTGGCGATCGCAGGCTGGCTGATCTCGGCCGTGCTCGCCGTGGGGGCGGCCGGGGGGCTGACCGCGGCGGGTTACATCAAGGACTACGTGCCGGTCGGGCTGGCGCTGACCACCACGGCGCTGGGCACGCTGCTGCCCATCCTGCGGGACAATGACATGCTCACCGGCCGGTTTGGCCAGCACGTGTACGCCGCGGGCGCCACCGGGGAACTGTTCCCGATCCTGATCATCGCGGTCTTCTTGACCCAGCGGGGCCACTTCATCGCCCTGGCCTCTGTCGCCCTGGTCGGGGTGCTCGCCATCGCCCTGTCCGCCGCGCCGTGGCTGGCCAGGAGCAGCGCGGTGCAGCGGGTCATCCGCGAGGGCCAGGACGCGACCGGGCAGACCACGCTGCGCTGGGCCGTGGTGCTGCTGTTCCTGCTGCTCGCCATCGCGAGCCGGTTCGGCCTGGATGTCGTGCTCGGCGCCGTGCTGGCCGGGATCGTCCTGCGGGCCTGGACCCGCCGGTTCAACATGGACACCGAAAGCCTAGAGCGCAAATTCGACGCGGTCGGCTACGGGATCTTCATCCCGATCTTCTTCATCTCCTCCGGCATGAGCCTGGACCTGAAGGCGATCAGCCAGGACCCGCTGCGCCTGCTGCTGTTCTTCGGGTTGCTGCTTATCGTCCGGGGCCTGCCGTCGCTGCTGGTCTACCGGCATGCCCTGCCGGCCCGGCAGCGGGTCGAGATGACGTTCATCACGGCCACCACGCTGCCGCTGCTGATCGCGCTGGCTGAGATCGGCCAGCGCGATGGGGTCATGCTCGCCTCCACCGCGGCGGCCTTGATCGGCGCGGGCGTGCTGTCGGTCCTGGTGTTCCCGCTGATCGCGGTCGGATTGCACCGATCAGCGCCGCTCACGCCCGCCGACGTCGGGATCGTCCCGGCGCAGGCGGAGACCGAGACCAGCGGATCACCGGAACATCCCGGCCAGGACGGCTAGGGCAGCAGGCCGCCGTCGGCCCGCAGGACCTGGCCGGTGATCCAGCCGGAGTCCGGCCCGGCCAGGAACGCCACCACGCGGGCGATGTCGTCCGGCTGGCCGAGCCTGCGCAGCGCGGTCTGCGCCACCACGTCCTCGAACGTCTCGCCCGGGTTGGCGCTGCGCAACAGGTCGGTGTCGGTGGTCCCGGGCGAGACCGCGTTCACCGTGATCCCGCGCGGGCCGAACTCCAGCGCGGCCACCGCGGTGAAGTGCTCGAGCGCGCCCTTGGCCCCGGTGTAAAGCGCGGTGCCGGGTGCGTGCATCCGGGTGTTGTCCGTGGAGATGCAGATGATCCGGCCGCCGTCGCGGAGCGTCCGGCCCGCGTTCTGGATGAGGAAGAACGGCCCGCGGGCATTGACCGCCATGTACCGGTCGTAAAGCTCCTCGGTGACGTCGCCGATCGGGGTCGGCTGGACCGAGCCGGCGTTGGCGACCACCACGTCCAGGCCATCCAGGCGCTCGTCCGCCTCGGCCAACAGCCGCTCCAGGTCGGCCACGCTGCCCTGGTCGGCCCGCACGGCGAAAGCCCGGCCGCCGGCGGCGGCGACCTCTCCGGTTACCCGGTCGGCCGCAGCCTGGTCCCGGAGGTAGCTGAACACCACCGAGGCACCGTCGCGCGCCAGCCGTGTCACAATCGCCCGGCCTATCCCTCGTGACCCTCCGGTCACGAGGGCGCCTTTCCCGTCCAGTGCGCCCATCGTGCCTCCCGCTGCTTTTGGTAGCTCCTCGATCCGTGAAGATATCGTCAGATCGTGACGGCAACTGATCGGCACGACCACGGCCCGGTGCCCGGCGCGGATGCGCGCTGGCTGTCCGGCGCGCTCGCGCTGATCCTGGCCTTCATGGCCGGCGAGGTGGTGGCGGGCCTGGCCGCGCACTCGCTGGCGCTGATCTCGGATGCCGCGCACATGCTGACCGACGCGGCGTCGATTGCGCTGGTGCTGGTCACGGCGCGGCTGGCCGCCCGGCCGCCGGCGGGCGGGTACACCTACGGGCTGAAGCGGGCCGAGATCCTATCCGCGCAGGCCAACGGGATCACGCTGGTGCTGCTGGCGATCTGGCTCGGCTACGAGGCGATCCGGCGGCTGGTGAGGCCGCCCGCCGTGGCCGGCGGGACAGTGCTGGTCGTGGCGCTGGTCGGCATAGCGGTGAATGTCGCCGCCGCCCTGCTCATCGCCCGCGCGGGAGCCGATCCCGAACGCGGGCCGCGGAACCTCAACCTGGCGGGCGCGTTCCAGCACATCGTCACCGACCTGTACGCGTTCATCGCCACCGCGGTGGCCGGGGTGATCATCATCGTGACCGGGTTTTCCCGGGCGGATGCGATCGCCACGCTGGTCGTGGTGGTGCTGATGCTGCACGCCGGTTACGGGCTGATCAAGGACTCCGGGCGGATCTTCCTCGAGGCCGCGCCCGCGGGCCTGTCCCCCGCCGCCGTGGGCGCGGCGATGGCGGCCCGGCCCCAGGTCCGCGAGGTCCACGACCTGCACATCTGGGAAATCACCTCAGGCCTGGCCGCCGCCTCTGCGCACGTGCTGGTCGCGCCGGGCTCGGATTGCCACGCGGTACGGGCCGATCTGGAGGCGTTCCTGAGCGGCCAGTACGGGATCACGCACGCGACCCTCCAGGTCGATCACGCCCTCAGCGGCCCGAACGGCTCGGCCGCCGGTCTGCCCGGGGTCCGGTCGGACGAGCCGCACTGCGACGACGCGCACGGCCCCGCCTACCGGCCCGGGGAGCCCTAGCGTTCACCCCGGGCGGTCAGCCGCCGATGGCGGACATGGGCCGGTCAGGCTGGAGGAAGGACGGGTCGTTGATGCCGTGGCCCGGCAGCTTCACCGCAACCGCCCGCCGCCACCGGTCGGCGAGGTCGGCGTCGCTCGCGCCAGCGCGCAGCGGGCCGCGCAGGTCGCTCTCGGTCCGGGCGAACAGGCAGTTCCGCACCTGGCCGTCGGCGGTCAGCCGGACCCGGTCGCAGTTCCCGCAGAAGGGCCGGGTTACCGAGGCGATCACGCCGACCCGGGCGGGGCCGCCGTCGACCAGGAACGCCTCGGCAGGCGCCGAGCCGCGCTGGTTCGGGTCGTCCGGGGTCAAGGTGAACTCGCGGCCGAGCACGGCCAGGATCTCCTCGGCGGTCACCATCTCGGTGCGCTTCCAGCCATGCTGCGCATCCAGCGGCATCTGCTCGATGAACCGGAGCTCATAGCAGTGGTCGAGGCAGTACCGCAGCAGCGGCACGGCCTCGTCGTCGTTGAGGTCACGCATCAGCACCGCGTTGACCTTGACCGGGGTGAGGCCGGCCTCGGCCGCGGCGGCCAGCCCGGCCAGCACGTCGGGCAGCCGGTCCCGCCGGGCCAGCTTGCGGAACGTCTCCGGCCGCAGCGTGTCCAGCGACACGTTGATCCGGTCCAGGCCGGCCGCGCGCAGCGCGGTGGCGGTGCGGGCCAGCCCGATCGCGTTGGTGGTGAGCGAGATCTCCGGACGCGGGCGCAGCTCCGCGGTCCGCGCGACGATGCCCGCCAGTCCCCGGCGCAGCAGCGGCTCGCCGCCGGTGAACCTGACCTCGCGGATGCCCAGCCGCTCGACCGCGACCCTGATCAGCCGGACCACCTCATCGTCGGTGAGCAGCTCGGGCGAGGGCAGCCAGTCGAGCCCTTCGGGCGGCATGCAGTACGCGCACCGCAGGTTGCACCTGTCGGTGAGCGAGACGCGCAGGTCGGTTGCGACCCGGCCGAAGGAGTCAGCCAGCATCGTCCTAGCCTATGCGCACGATCCGGCCGGGTCCGGCCATCACCGCCGAACCATGCCGTAGGCGCGTTCGGCCCGGATGCTGACGACCAGGCGCCGGTCGCGGACCATGGCCGCTCGGTAGTCATCCCAGTCCGGGTGCTCACCCTGCACCGCACGGTACAGATCGATCAGCTCCTCGACCGCCGCGTCGTGCGGGTCGCGGGCCACCGCCGACAGTCCGGCGTGACCGTCGACTACCACGTAGGACCAGAAGTCGCCGCTGGTGACGTGGAAGCTGGCACGCGGGTCGCGGCGCAGGTTGGCGGTCTTCGCCCGGTCATCGGTGGTGGAGATCCGGATGGTCTGGGTCTGCGTGTCCCAGCCGTAGTTTACGTTGGACAGCTGCGGCCACCCGTCTTTCCTGAGAGTGACCAGCACACCCCGGCGCTGCGCGCCGAGCAGCTCGGCGAACCCGTCCTCAATCATGCCCCGTGAACAACATCTGCCTCGCCGATGTTCCGGACTGCCGGCTAGCGTGAGAAGCGCGCGGCGGCGCCCCCACTACCCGCCGCCGCGATGAGCAGCAGCGACAGTGCGAACAGCCAGCCGCTCTCAATCCACTGGAACGGCCGGAACCGGCTGGCCGGCTGGTAGCTGGTCCACTGCATGTAGCCGTGCCGGGCGACGCACCGGAACGTGCCGGTCTCCAGCTCGCGGGCCAGCACCGGCACCTCGACGAACGCCCCGATCAGCGCGGGCACGGCCTGCAAAACGATGCCATTCGCCAGGAAGTTACCCATGCCATTGAAGATTCTGACCAGGTCAGCGCAGGCCACGGAGCTTGCCGGGTGACAGGCGGTCGCGGCCGCGTAGGCGTGGTGCAGCTTAAGGCCGAGAATCCACATGCCACCGCCAGCGCGGTCATTTCGCCACCCTCGACGGCTCGGCAGTTTCAAGCGGCGGGACCCGGCTGCGGGCCGTGCCGGGCAGCGCCGCGGCGCCGGATCGTCGGCGGTCGCGCGGACCAGCAGGTGGGCCTGGGCCTCGGCACGGCGGGCATGCACTACCGGCCGTTCGGTATATCTGTCCGCCCCGCGGCCGGGCCGGTCAGCATGCGGTGGCTGGTGAGCAGGTCGTCGACCTCCCCGGCCACCTGCACCCGGCCCCGCGATAGCAGGATCAGGTAATCGGCCACCCGCTCCAGCTCGGCCAGCGCGAGCTGGGCCTGCTGGCCGCCGGACAGCTTCCCGGCCTTCCGCTTCAGCGGGATGCCCAGCTCGGCCAGCCGGGCCTCGGCATAGGCCTGGTCGAAGCGGCGATAGGTCGGTACGCCCGAGGCCGCGTCGAGCCGGAACTCGATCGGCGACCCTGACCCCGCGACGCGGGCGCGCCCCCGTCCTCGCCGCCCCCCGCTGGGCAGCGAGGTGTCGCCGCCGTCACCCGCCGACCCGCTGACTGGTTTATCTATAGTTATAAGACGAGGATACGGCGGAGGGCTCGCCGTCAAATCAAGCGCGGTGGTGACCGTTTAGCCTCTCGACCACCATGCGCACCACGACCCGGACCGCGCCGGGCCGGTCCTCGTCGGGGTCCTTGCCCTCGTACTTCCAAGACAGCCGGGTGTCGAGCGCCCGGCCGACATCAGGGGTCATCGAGACCCGGCCGCGGAACTCGACGTAGTTCTCCGGGTCCGCGGAGTCGATCACCGTGACGCTGACGCGCGGGTCGCGCCGCATGTTGCGGTGCTTGACGCGGCCTTCCACGGTCGAGAACAGCAGGTCGTTGGCTTCATAGCCGACCCACATGACGGAGGTATGCGGGCTGCCGTCGGGATTGATCGTGGCCAGGACCGCGTAGTTCTTCCCGTCGAGCAGGGCGAGCGCGGCGTCGCTGAGCGCGATACTCATGCCTGCACGGTACAGCGGTAGGCCGGGGATACTGGTGAGGTGGATCCGCAGGTTGTCCGCTACAGCGACCGGCCCGAACTCTGGGACGGCATCAGCGATCTCAGCCGGGAGGTCTGGCCCGAATACAACCTGCACGGCGAGACGCCCAACTACTACTGGGCGCAGTTGTACGACGTCTTTCCCGAGTGGCAGTTCGTCCTCTACGACCCCGGCGACCGGGCGGTCCTGGCCGAGGGGCACACCGTCCCGCTGGCCTGGGACCGCACCGACCCGGGCCTCGGGCCGGGCATCGACGCGACCCTGACTGCCGCGTTCGAGTTGCGGGCCATCGGCGGTCCGCCGACCGCGGTCAGCGCGCTGGCCGCCGAGATCCCGCCGCGCCACCAGGGCAAGCACCTGTCGGCCGTGCTGCTGACGGCCATGGTTGACCTGGCGCGAGAGGCAGGGCTGAGCTACCTGATCGCGCCTGTCCGGCCGAGCCGCAAGGACCGCTACCCGACGATTCCCATCGAGCGCTACGCGCGCTGGACCCGCCCGGACGGGTCGCCGTTCGACCCCTGGGTCCGGGTGCACACCCGGCTGGGCGCCAGGATCGGGCCGGTCATCCCGCGTTCGCTGCACATCACCGGGACCGTCGGCCAGTGGGAAGCCTGGACGGACATGCCGTTTCCGGAGACCGGCGACTACGTCTTCCCCGCGGGCCTGGCCCCGGTGCACATCGACCGGGACCGTGACATCGGCGACTACTGGGAACCCAACATCTGGATCATCCACCGGGCCGGGGACGGCGCGCCGGGCCGGGGATGATCGCATCCTGGAAGGAAGAGTGCCGGTGACCTCCACTACTATCCCGTCACTGCTGCGGCGCGGAGCCACGGTCGTAGCGGCCGGACGGGTGGCGCTCGGCGTCACCGCGCTGGCCTGGCCGTCGGTCCCGGCCCGCCCGTGGGTGGGCGCGGCGGCTGATGACATAGCGGCCCGGGTGTTCGGCCGTGCGCTCGGAGCGCGTGATCTCGCCCTGGGGCTGGGCGCGCTGGCGGCCCTGCAGGGCCCGGCGGCGGAGGCCGAGGCGGCCCGGGCCTGGGTGGCCGCGGGCGCCCTGTCCGATGCGCTGGATGTGGTGGCCAGTTTGTCGTCGTGGCGCGACCTGCCGCGGTTTACCCGGTGGCTGGTCGCCGCCTCGGCCGGCGGCGCGGCCCTGACCGGCGCGGCCGCGGCCGTGACCGGGATCGAGTCAGGCGCCGACCGCGGCTAGCCGCGCTGCGGTTTGGGGGTTGTGGCACACGAGCCCCGCAAGACGGGGGTTGTGGCACACGAGCCCCAACGGGTGCAGGCCGGCGTTTGGGGGTTGTGGCACACGAGCCCCGCAAGACGGGGGTTGTGGCACACGAGCCCCAACGGGTGCAGGCGCCCGGCGGCGGCGGATGTCCATGGCCGACGTCCGGCCGAGCGCGGCTATTTGCAGGCGCTCACCAGGTTGGCCTGGATGACCGCGCCCGCAGTGACCGTCACCTGGGTGAACGCGGAGAAGCCGACTCCCGGGCCGTAGCGGCCCGCGAGCACGTAGTGTCCGGGCGGCAGCGCGAAGCGGAACGTCTGGTCGTAGTTGTCACTGATGTGCTGGCTGGCCACGGCCGGGCCGGAGGGGAACACCAGTCGCTGCGTTCCCGGGCCGGCCGGCTTCCAGGTCAGCTTGCCCCGCAGGACGAACACCGTACCGGGGGTGACGGACGGCGGCCCGGGCGGCGGCGCGAAACCGAAGCATGCCGGCAGGTGCCCGGTGACGATGCCGGTGCCGACTGCGGCCACGGCCGGACGCGGGCGGGCCTGCGCCGCAGCAGGAGATCGAGTGACCGCCCGGCCGATCAGCACCCCGGACGCGGTCATGATGGCCAGCAGGACCAGGGCGGCGGCCATCTTCAGCCGCCGGCGGCGCGCGTGCGCGCGAGCCTCGGCGATGAGAGCCTGCGCGCCGGGCTGAGACCGCCCGGCCTCTGGCAACGTCGCCAAGCTCATAGTGCTATCTTTACTAGCATCATGCTTGATGTCAAACTGAACCGGCGCGATCCGCTGCCGCTGTACGACCAGGTCTGCGCCGAGATCCGCCGCGCCATCGCCGACGGTGAGATCGGGCCGGGCGAACGGCTCCCGCCCGCCCGGGACCTGGCCGCCGTGCTGGAGGTCAACACCAACACCGTGCTGCGGGCGCTGCGGCTGCTGCGGGACGAGGGGCTGCTGGAATTCCGGCGGGGCCGCGGCGTCACGGTCACCGGGTCCGCCCGGCAGGGCGCGGTCCTGGCCCGCGCCCGCGACCTGGTGCGCTACGCCCGCAAGCACGGCTACGACCGCGCCGAGCTCATCCGCATCATCGAGAGCATCGCCGACTGATCGAAAACCAGTACGTGCTACTGTGAGCCCGACATGGCGACGATCTCTCTGCCTGGCCAGATCACGCGCACGCGGCGTTTCACCCTCGGCGTTCCCGATCAGTTCACGATCGCGCGGGACGGGGCGATGGTACTGTTCCTGCGCAGCCGGGCGGGCGATGATCCGGTGGCCTGCCTGTGGGCCCTGGACCTGGACTCCGGAACCGAGCAACTGCTTGCCGATCCCGCCAGACTGGTCGCCGATCCCGGATTGGTCGCGGATCCGGCCGGGCTGCTGGCCAGTGAGCCGACCTGGCCGGGCACCGGGATCGGCGCGTACGCTGCCGACCAGACCGGCGCAGTGGTGGCCTTCGCCCTGAACGGAGCGCTGTGGGCGGTGGACGTGGCCGACGGCGCGGCCCGCCGCCTGCCCGCCCCGGGCCCGGTGGCAGATCCGCGCCCGGCCCCGGCCGGCCGGCGGATCGCCTACGTCTGCGACGGTGCCCTGCGGGTGATCGAGGCCGACGGAACCGGGGACCGCGTGGTCGCCGCTCCGGACGGGCCGGACGTCACGTTCGGGGTGGCCGAGCACACGGGCTTCGCCGGGCCGGGCGGCATGCGCGGGTACTGGTGGGCCCCGGACGGCGGCCGGCTGCTGGTCGCGCGGGTGGATTCCGCCGGGGTGCAGAAGTGGCACATCGCCGACCCGACCGATCCCGGTCAGGCGCCGCGGGTCGTGCGGTACGCGGCGGTCGGCACGGCCAACGCCGAGGTCACCCTGTGGATCGCGGGGCTGGACGGCACGCGGATACAAGCACGCTGGGACCGGGACGCCTTTGAGTATGTGCCGGGCGCCGGCTGGGACGCCCACGGTCCGTTCGCCATCGTGCAGTCACGCGACCAGCGCGCCGTCCGGTTCCTCGGCATCGACGCGGGCGGCGGCGAATCGGGCGGCGGCGAGACGACCGTGCTGAGCGAGCAGCGCGACGAGTACTGGGTGCAGCTGATCCCGGGCTCACCGGCCCGGACCGGTTCCGGGGCGCTGGTGGCCCATGTCGACCGGGGCGATACCCGGCACCTGACCGTGGACGGCGTCCCGGTCACGCCGCCGGGCTTGCAGCTCCGGGAGGTCCTCGGGGTGGACGGCGACGGGGTCCTGTTCACGGCGTCGCAGGAGCCAACCGAGACCCATCTGTGGAGCTACCGGCCAGACGACGGGATCCGGCGGCTGAGCGCCGGGCCCGGCGTGCACTCCGGCGTTCGCCAGCGCGGGACGCTGGTGCACCTCACCCGGGACGCGGACCGGCCCGGCGGGCGGGCCGAGGTGCGGCGGACCGAGGTGCAGCGGGCCATCCGGCCGCCCATTCCGGTCGCCTCGCGGGCCGAACCGCCGGTGCTCGACGTGCACGCGACCCGGCTGGTGCTCGGGTCGCGCGAACTGCGCGCCGTGCTGTACCTGCCCTCCTGGCACCAGGCAGGCCGCGGTCAGCTGCCGGTCCTGGCCGACCCGTACGGCGGAGCGGGACGGCAGTGGGTCACCGTGGAACTGGACCTCGGCTCCTTGGTGTCGCAGTGGTTCGCCGAGCAGGGCTTCGCGGTCCTGGTCGCGGACGGGAGCGGCACGCCAGGACGCGGGCCCCGCTGGGAACGGGAGGTCCACGGTGACCTGTTCGGGCCGGTGCTGCAGGACCAGGTGACCGCGGTGCAGGAGGCGGCGCGCCTGTACCCGGACCTTGACCTGGGCCGGGTCGGCATCCGCGGCTGGTCGTTCGGCGGCGCGCTGGCGGCGTGGGCGCTGCTGCGCCGGCCGGATGTCTTCCACGCCGCGGTGGCCGGTGCGGGCGTCACCGACCAGCGGCTCTACAACGCGTACTGGCGCGAGCGGTTCCTCGGTCATCCCGATCAGTTCCCCGACCGGTACGAGGCCTGCTCGCTGGTCCGGGCGGCGCCCAAGCTGAGCCGGCCGCTGCTGCTGGTGCACGGCCTGGCCGACACCAATGTCTATCCGGTGAACACGCTGCGGCTGTCCAGCGCGCTGCTGGCCGCCGGGCGCCCCCACGAGGTGCTGCTCCTGCCCGGTGTCGGCCACCAGGCGATAGGCGATCCCGTCACCGAGCGGCTGCTGCGGCATCAGGTGCGCTTCCTGCAGCGGCACCTGCGCGTCGATCCCGGGACCGGCCGGGCCTAGAGCGCACAGAGGCGAAGGCCAGCCCGACGGCGAGCAAGCCGCAGCCCATCGCGGCCGAGGCGGCCAGGTGCTCATGCAGCAACTCGATCCCGGCCAGAGCGGCGACCAGCGGCTCGGCTAGGCTCAGCGTTCCGGCCGTGGCCGCCGAGATGGTGCGCAGGCCCCGGACGAACAGCATGTAGGCGGCCGCGGTGGTCACCGGCCCCAGCCAGCCGGCGGTCACCAGCGCCCGCTCGCTGACCAACCCGGACCCGGCGGCCACGAGCCACGGGGTCAGCATCAACCCGCCCGCGATGAGCGTAATCGACACCGCCATGGGCATCGCGGCGCCGTCCTCGGCCAGCCGCTTGGCCGACACCGTGTAGACCGCGTAGCAGGCCGCGGCCACGACGGCCAGGACCACGCCGAGGCCGTCGACCCGGTTCGCGTGGCCGGGGCGCAGCAGCAGGACGCAGCCGCCCACCGCGCAGCCGGTGCTCGCGGCCCAGTCCCGGCCGAGCGGCGACCGGCCGGCAACCCGGGCCGCCAGGCCCGTCGCGACCGGCGCCACGCCGAAGACGATCGCGGTGGCCAGTGCCGCGCCGGTCCGCGACACCGAGGTGAAATAGGCCGCCTGGAACACCCCGGTCGCACACGACGCCGCCAGCAGCGGCCGCCAGTGATGCCTGCCCAGCGCCCGGACGGCCGGCCACCCGCCGGCCCGGCGGGCCACGGTCCAAGCCAGCAGCACGAGGCCGCCGGTCAGGATCCGCATCGCGCCGACGGCCGCGGGCGCGACCGGCAGCCTGGCCAGGACCTGGACCGGGCCGGTGGTTCCCCAGAGGGCTGCGGCCGCGAGAACCTGGAATGCCCCATAGTTCCGGCTCATATCCTCAGACGCTAGCCATAAGTACCGTGAAAACGGCTCAAGAACGTCATTTATTCGCCCGACGGGGTGTCTGCCGTCATATCTTCGGCAACAACCCGCTACCAGGCTCAGCCGCGGTTAAAAGTTCGGCCGATCGGCTACCTGGGCGCCGGTAGTTCGGTCTGCTCGACCGGCCGGATGTGCTCGTAGACCACAGTGGTCCGCACGTCGACGATCTCCTTGCGGCGGGCCAGCTGGTCCAGCACGAAATCACGGAGATAGGGGGTACCGGGGACCGCCACGTGGATCAGGATGTCCTCGTTGCCGGTCACCACGAACACGCCCAGGGTCTCGGGCATCTTCGCCACGCTGTCCCGGACCGACTCGATCGTCTCCCGGGACTGCGGCCGGATCCGCACCCCGACCAGCGCCTGGACGCTGCGGCCCAGCGCCACCGGGTCGACCGCCGCGTGCACCCCGGTGATCACCCCGCGCGCCCGCAGGGCCCGGGTGCGCTCCAGCGCGGTGGACGGCGCGATGCCGACCGCCTCGGCCAGGTCGCGGTTGGTCTGCCGACCGTCCTGCTGCAGGCGGCGCAAGATGGCACGGTCCAGCGCGTCCATGATCCGGGTCTCCATTTCTGCGGCGAGATGCAGAACATTCTGCACCCCGGGCCGCGCCCAGGCGGCAGTAGGCCGAACATCGTTCGGCGAGGACCAGGCGGGAAACGCTATCCGTCCGCCCCGTCCAGCCAGTGCAGCCAGGCCCCGTGGCCGTCGGTAAAGGCCAAGGGGGTACGGCCGCCCTGACCGAGCACGAACGTTCCCTCCCGAAAGTCGGTGAACGGCAGGCCGGGTACCACGCCGGGCGACTCGTTGGACAGCCAGACGGCGCCCAGGCCGCGGACGGCCTGGGCGAACCGCTCCCGGTCCTGCGGTGCGACGTAGGCCAGCACCGCCGAGTGGAAGATGACCAGGGTGGCGTCGGCCGGGGCCCGGGCGGCCAGCGCGGGCAGGTCGGTGAGCAGGTCACCACGATGCACCGGCGGAGGGTCACGACGGGCAGCCGCGATCGCCGCGGCTAGCCGTTCCTCGCGGTCGCTTTCCCCGGGCCACACCAGGCAGGACAGCCAGCGGACGTCGTCGTGGCGGGCGACATCCAGCGGGTTGAGGTCGAGCCCGGCTCGCCAGGCGATGTCGGGCAGCCGGGCGGGCACGGGCACTGGTCCACGCAGGGCGCAGCGCAGCATCGGCGCGTCCGGGTCGGAACCGGCGATCAGGTGCCCGTCGTAGTCGTAGGAGTAGCGGTCGAACAGCAACGTGAGCCCGGCACTGGCGCCGACCTCGATCAGCGCCAGCGGCCCGGGCAGCCGGGCGAGCGCGGGCAACAGGGTGGCGCAGCGGGCGGGCTCGTTCGTCTGGGTGAGCCGCGCCAGCATGACCTGGGCCAGTTCGGCTTCGTTCTGCCGGACCAGGGTCCGCAGCGCACCGATGCCGGGCGGGACACCCAGCAGGTACCTGGCCGCGGCGAAGAGCAGATTCGGCTGGCGCTTGGGCGGCGGGAGCGCGGCGAGAAAATCCAAGATGGCGGCGTCGTCGGCGACCGACGCGGCCAGTGACTCGTAGGCGGGGGAACGTCCGCTCGCCTCCCGCCCCCACAACCGGTAGTTCTCGGCGGTGCTGCGCCGCGGGTCTAGACCACCCATGGCCATGCGGCTGACGCTACCTCAGGTGCGTGGCGGGTACGGTGAGGCCCATGACTGCCGTTCTCGATCACCTCGCTATCGGCACGCCGGCCCTGACCGACGGCTGGGACCTGTTCGGTGGCGTCCTGGGCGGAACGTGGGTCTACGGTGACCACTCCCCCGGGTTCTGGTGGGGTCAGCTGAGCTTCGCCGCGGGACCTAAGATCGAGTTGCTGACGCCCACCGGCGGCCCGGACGCGGCCTTCCTGGAGCGGTTCCTGGCTGCTCATGGCCCGGGCCCGCACCACTTCAACTTCATCGTCAGCGACATCGAGGACACGTTGGCCCGCTTCCGGGCCCTGGGCCTGGAGCCGGTCGGAGTCAACCTGGACAACCCGAACTGGCAGGAGGCGTTCCTGCACCCGCGCAGCGCCCACGGCATCGTGGTCCAGGTCGCCCAGCAGGCCGGTGACCCGGTCACGCCGGCGCCGGGCGAACTGCCCGAGCCAGGGCCTCCGGCCCGCTTCGACCTGATCGAGTACCACGTCGGCGACCTCGAGGGGGCCATACGGCTGTTCCGGGAGGCCCTGGATGGCCGGGTCGACATGACCGACGATCACGCCGCCGAGCTGACCTGGCCTGGCGGCCGCCGACTCAGGCTGATCCGCGAGGACGGCCTGCCCTATGGCGGAGCGCTACACCACGTCCGCTTCGCCCGCGCGGAAGGCTCCTTCAGCCCCAGTGACACCGAGCGCACCGCCCTGCTGGCCAAGCGACTAGGCCTGACGGTCGAACTAGCCGACTAACCTCTGCCTACTGCGCAGCGTCACTGCTGCGACCCCGGCCACGGGTTAGGTGGCGACTGCTCCCACGGAGGCGGAGGCGGAGGCGGAGGCTGCTGCCACTGACCGGGCGGGGGTTGCGGGTATGGCTCCTGGCCGGGAGGCGGGTAAGGCGCGTACGGGCCCTGGCCGGGAGGCGGGTAAGGCGCGTACGGCTGCTGCGGCGGGTAGGGATACCCGCCATTCCAGGGCCCCTGGACCTGGTACCGGCGCTGCTCCTCGGCCAGCTTCGCCGCCTGGGTCTTCGGGATGCACGCGATGATGATGATCCCGATGAGGCCAAGCAGGAAACCGAGCCACGCTCCGAGCGCCGGACGGCCCTTACCTTTCCCGATGCCCCAGCCGGCGAAGCCGAAGCCGACTGCGACCACTAGCCATATGAGAAGCTGCGACGATGACATCCCGCTCCGCCTTCCTACCCTGTCGGCCATTCTGGCCTGCTCCGGAGCAAAGGGATAGGTCCCGGGCGAAACCCTGGTCCGCTATCGGCGGCTACCGATCAGGTCACGGACGGTACACGGTGCCGCTCCGTCGACATCGCGGGAAGGCGGCCGTCCCAAGCACGGCCGGAGGGCGTGGCGGAGGCGGACGGGAATCGAACCCGCCGACGACGCGGCGCGCCGTCCACCAGTTTTGAAGACTGGGGGGACCACCAGGCACCCAGACGCCTCCGCGTCGACTCTACGGGACGCTCATCCGGCCCATGCTGCGCAGGCGGCCCGCGGGAGCGAACCCGCGCGGGTGCACTCATAGGATGCGATGAGGTCAGCGGCAGAAAGGGCAGGCGCGTGAGCGGACAGGCACATGCATGGTGGGAAGACGCGGTCGTCTACGAGGTGTACCCGCGGAGTTTCGCCGACGCCGACGGCAACGGCGTGGGTGACCTGCCCGGGCTTCGGTCTCGCCTGCCCTACCTGGCCGACCTCGGCGTGGACGCCATCTGGCTGACGCCCTTCTACCCCTCCCCGCTGGCCGACGGCGGTTACGACGTCAGCGACTACCGCGCCGTGGACCCGCTGCTCGGCACCATGGCCGACTTCGACGGCCTGGTCAAGGACGGCGAAGCGCACCAGATCCGGGTGATCGTCGACCTGGTGCCCAATCACTGCTCGAGCGCGCACCCGCTGTTCCAGGCCGCGCTGGCCGCGGCGCCCGGCAGCCCGGAACGGGCCCGGTTCATCTTCCGTGAGGGGCGCGGCCACGACGGCGAACTCCCGCCGAACAACTGGAAGTCGATGTTCGGGGGCCTGGCCTGGACCCGGGTGACCGAGGCCGACGGCCGGCCGGGCCAGTGGTACCTGCACCTGTTCGACGCCGGCCAGCCGGACTGGAACTGGCGGAACGAAGAGGTGCACGCCTTCTTCGATCAGGTGATCAGGTTCTGGCTGGACCGCGGCGTGGCGGGCCTGCGGGTGGACGTGGCGCACGGGATCTACAAGGACCCGGAACTGCCCGACGACCCCGACCCCGACCACCTCCTCAATGCGGTGAACGCGCCCTCGGCCTACCATCACCGGCCGGAACTGCAGCAGCTCTACCAGTCCTGGCGGGCCATCCTGGACTCCTACCCGGCGAACGGGTTTCCCGGGCCACGGACCGCAGTCGGCGAGGTCTGGGCCGACTCGCCGGGCACCCTGCGGCCGTACCTGGAGTCCAGGGGCCTGCCCCAGGTCTTCAACTTCGACCTGATCGTGGCCAGCTGGGACGCGGCCGCCTTGCGGAAGGCGGTCGACGGAGTTCTCGCCCTGGCCGACGGCTCGCGCGCGCCGTGGGTCATCGGCAACCACGACGTGCCCCGGCCGGTGAGCCGCTACCAGCTGGACGACGCCTACGGCCCGCAGACGGTCAACCGGCTGGTGAGCTTCGGCCATGACCGTCACGAGCGAGGCGCCCGCCGCGCCCGGGCCGCGGCCCTGCTGCTGCTCGCCCTGCCCGGGTCCGCCTACATCTACCAGGGCGAGGAGCTGGGCCTGCCCGAGGTCGCCGACCTGCCTGCGGCGGCGCGGCAGGACCCGCGGTTCCGTCGCACCCACGGCCAGTCGCTCGGCCGCGACGGCTGCCGCGTGCCGCTGCCCTGGACCCGGGCCGGCGCGGATCTCGGCTTCTCCGAGACCGCCTCGCCCGCGCCGTCCTGGCTCCCGCAGCCGCCGGACTGGGGTGCTTACAGCGTCGAAGCGCAGCTCGGCGATCCGGACTCGTTCCTCAGCCTGTACCGGGCGGCGCTGCGGCTGCGCCGCGACCATCCGGCGCTGGGCCGGGGCACGCTGAGCTGGCTCGACGGGCCGCACGACGCGGATGGCCTGCTCTGCTTCGCCCGGGTACCGGGCTTCGTCTTCGCCGCGAACCTCGGCCCGGCCGCGGTCCCGCTCCCCGCGCACGGCGAGATCCTGCTGGCCAGCGTCCCGGACGCGATCGGCGTGGACGGCGACCTGCGGCCCGACGCCGCGGTGTGGCTGTCCGCCTGAGGCGGCGGTGTGGCCGTCGCTTCAGGCGGCGGTGACCGGCACGCGGGCCAGTAGCCTGGAGGCCATGCCGAAGGTGCGGGTGCCGCGCAAGAACGTCACGCCGAACGAGCTCGTCACCGTGCTCAGCCGCCGGCTGGGCCCGGGCTACCAGGTGGCGGGCAATGGCGCGGGCCGCGTCACGGTCCGCAAGAGCCAGCTGATGTACGCGAACATCTCGATCGCCAACACTCCCGGCGCGTCGGTGTTCCGGGTCCACGGTGGCGGGTTCGTGCTGCTGCGTGCGGTCAACACCCTGGGCACCGCCCGCCGGGTGGCCGACGCTCTGCGCCGTTCCCCGGAGTTCCGCAGCCTGTAAACCCCGGACAGCCTGTAACCCCGGACAGCCTGTAGTCCGGACATCAAGCTGCCGCCGACCAGATCCCTGGCCGGCGGCAGCTTGGTCCCCCTCAGCTGTTGTAGATGAGGTAACGGTGACGTTGGCCTCGATCAGCCACGGGTCCGCGCCCTGGGCCGGTCCCCGGGGTGGTGGGCAGCAGGAAGAACACCGGCGTGAACACCGGGGCCGGCCCGGGGAAGGCGCCGCTGGCGACCTGCGCCGGCAGGTTGCTCCCGGTGATCAGGTTGGCCTGGTGAAGAGTCATCCGCCACGGCAGCCCGCCGGGCTGAACGCCCGGCGGGACCGCCCAGCCGATGAGCTGGATGGGAGAGGTGGCGGTCATGTCGAACGCCACGTAAGGAACCCCGGCCGGCTCATAGGTCGTCGGGCCGCCGATGCGCGGGGCCAGGCCCCCGTTGGACTGGCCGTTCTTCCGGGCCACGTAGGTGCGGACCCGCTCGGTCAGGCGGGCCGCCTGCTCGTCTGCCCACTGCGTGGCCAGCTCGCGGGCTTGCTCCTCGGAGGTGGCCGCCCCCGCAGCCCCCCGTCCGGGGGCGGGCGCTTCGGCCACATCGGTCATGCTGAAACTCCTTGTGCGTTCTGGGACAGCCCTCGTACGGCCGCCCGAGATCTCTTGTCTGTGCGGAGGGCGGACCTAGGCCGCCGATACACGCGGAGCCAGACTTTTTCCGGGACCGCAGAGTCGGGAGCGCGGGAGTTAAGCGCACCCGGCGGCGGTCGTCGGGCAGGCGCTGGGTGATCCCGGCCCGGTCCAGGTATTCCAGTAGCGGGATCGCGACTCGGCGGGTCGTGCCCAGGGCCTGCCGGGCCTCGGCCGCGGTGAACGGCTGGGGTAGCCCGGCCAGGGCCCGGGCCGCCTCGGTCTCGGCGCCCGGTGCCAGCACGATCTGCTCGGTGATGCGCAGCAGCAGGCCGGCCCGGGCCGCCGCCCCGATCGCCCGCCCGTCAAGGCCGAGTTCACGCAGCCGCCCGGCCTCCGGCGCCATGAACGGCGCGCCGGCCAGGTCGGCCAGCACCGCCCGTACGGCCGCGGCCACGCGCGGAGGAAGCGCAGCCGGGGGAAGCGCAGCCGGGGGAAGCGCAGCCGGAGGAAGCGCAGGCGCAGGCTCCTGGGCCGGGAGCGGTTTGCGCGGCTCTCCGAGGCGCAGGTACCCGCCGTCCAGCCCCAGTTGCGCGGGCGCGTCCTGCGGCCCGGGCAGCCGGGCCAGGGCCTCGACCAGGGCCCGGTCCGGCAGCCGGAGGGCAGCTCGGGCCGCCTCGGGCGGCAGCCCGATGGCCAGCGGGTCGCGCCGGGCGTGCGCGGCGACCAGCTCGCCGAGCTGGCGGCGCAGTTCGGCCCAGCGCGCGGGATCGGCGAGCCAGCCGCTGGCCGTGACCGGGGGCGGGAGGCTGCCGGTCACGCCCATGGCCGTCACCGCGCTGGCCCGCAGCAGCCCGTGCCGGCGCAGCAGGTCGGCGGGCGCCGGGAGATCCGGCCAGGCGGCCAGCTCACGTCCGGCCGCTGCGGCCGCCCCGCGCCGCACGAGCGCGGGCGGCGCCACGTCGAGCACGGTGGCGCCGAGGATCGTCACGCCCGCGCTGCCCGGGTCGCGGAGCAGCAAGCGGTCGCCCACGTGCAACGGCAGCGCCTCGCGCAGCGTCAGCCGGGCGATCGCGGTGTCCGCGGATCCGAGCAACCGCAGCCGCGTGAGGGTCCGCGCCGAGCCCACATGAAGCGTCAGCTCCGGGGGCAGCCGCGGCGGCAACGGCTGCGTCAGCCGGACGTCCAGGAGCTTGGTCATCGTCCAGCGGCCCGCCTCGACCAGGGCCATGCCCCGGGCCGGGACGTCGGCCGGGATGCCGCGCAGGTTGAGCGCCACCCGGGCCACCCCGCTGACCGAGGCGGCCGACTGGTTCAGCGACTCGATGCCGCGGATCCTGGCCGGGCGCAGGGACGGGGTGAGCAGCAGTTCCTGGCCGGACCGGATGGTCCCGGCGGGCAGCGTGCCGGTCACCACCGTGCCGCTGCCCCGGATGCTGAACGACCGGTCCACCCACAGCCGCACCGGGGCCGCGGCGTCCGGGCGGGGCAGCGCGGCTACCAGCCGGACCAGTGCGGCGCGCAGTTCGGGCAGCCCGGCGCCGGTCACCGCGCTCACCGCGACGGCTTCGACCGCGCCCAGGCTGGTCCGCGACAGGTGCTCCAGCGCCTGCCGGGTCGCGGGGCCGGGATCGGCCAGGTCGCAGCGGGTCACGGCCAGCAGGCCGTGCCGGATGCCCATCGCATCGATCGCGGCCAGGTGCTCGGCCGACTGCGGCATCCAGCCGCCGTCCGCGGCCACCACGACCAGCACGGCCGGGGCCGGGCCCACGCCGGCCAGCATGTTCGGCACGAACCGCTCGTGGCCTGGCACGTCCACGAACGCCACCCGCTCCCCGTCCGGCAGCGCCATCCAGGCGAACCCCAGGTCGATGGTCAGCCCCCGCCGCCGCTCCTCGGCCCACCGGTCCGGCTCCATCCCGGTCAGCGCCCGCACCAGCGCCGACTTCCCGTGATCGACGTGCCCCGCGGTCGCGATTACCTGCACGACCGCTCCCGGCAACCATGATCATGGCCAGAAAGGAACACTATCTGTCCCAAACTGGCCACGATCATGAAAGTGCTCCTCGTGCGGCCGCCAGGATGGCAGTCACCAGCGGCTCGTCAGCCTCGGGTGGCACCGAGCGCAAATCCAGGAGCAGCCGCCCCGCCTCCAAGCGCCCCACCACGGCGGACGAACCGCGGCGCAGCGGCACGGCGAGCGCCTCGGGCAGGCTTATCGCCGCGCTGGGCAGCTCGACACCTGGCGCGCCGCCCCCGCCCACCGCCGCGAACGCCGGGACAACAAGCGCGTCCAGGCCGGCGGCAACCAGTCGAGCCACGGCCCGTTCGGCCCGATCGAGAAGGGAGGCCGGGTCGGCGGCCAGGGCGGCGGCGACCGGCGGTACCGGTCCGGTGAGGGTCGCTTCCAGGGCGGCCAGGGTCAGCTTGTCCACCCGGAGCGCACGCGCCAGCGGATGCCGCGTCAAAACCCGCACCAGGTCGGCCCGGCCGAGCAGCAGGCCGGCCTGCGGGCCGCCGAGCAGCTTGTCGCCGCTCGCGGTGACCAGCGCGGCGCCGTCGCGCAGCGCGGTCGCGGCGCTGGGCTCGTCGGGCAGCAGCGGGTGCGGGGCGAGCAGCCCGGACCCGATGTCGAACACCACCGGAACGCCGTAGCTGGCGGCCAGCTCGGCCACGCCCACGGCGGCGGTGAAGCCCTCGATGCGGAAGTTCGACGGGTGCACCTTGAGGACGAACGCGGTCTGGGGACCTACGGCCGAAGCGTAGTCGGCGACCGTGGTCCGGTTGGTCGTGCCGACCTCGCGCAGCGTCGCGCCGGTGCAGGCCAGCAGGTCGGGCAGCCGGAACCGGTCGCCGATCTCGATCAGCTCGCCCCGGCTGACCACGATCTCCGCGGCCTGCGGGCTGGTCAGCGCGGTTGCCGCCAGGACCAGCGCGGCGGCGTTGTTGTTGACCACGGCCACCGCCTCGGCGGCCGGGACGGCGCGGGCCAGGGCGTCCAGGGCGCCCGCGCCCCGCCGCCCGCGGACGCCCGCGGCCAGGTCGAACTCCACGTCGCAGGATCCCGCCGCGGCCGTGATCGCGTCCACCGCCGCCGCGGACAGCGGCGCGCGGCCCAGGTTGGTGTGGACCAGCACTCCGGTCGCGTTGATGACCGGGGTCAGCCCCGCGGCCCGGGCCGGCAGTTCGGCGACCGCCGCGTCCGCGACCTGGTCCGGGGCGATCTGGCCGTCCCTGGCCCGCTGCTGGGCGCGGCCCACCGCCGCCTTGACCAGCGCCCGGCCCAGCCTGCGCTCCGCCTCCGCCAGCCGGGGGTCGGCCAGCAGCACATCGGTGCGCGGCACGAGGCGCCTGACGTCCACGTCGCGAACGATACCCCTCGGCCGGAATACCACGCGCGGCCCCGGGTAGAGGCGTGGCGGTCAGGTCTGCTAACTCCACAATCGTTACTCATTCAGGAAGTGATAGGCATGGCTGGGATGCTGCAGATGCGGCGCAGCCGCGGCGCGGCCAGCGGGTTCCTGCTGGTCCTGCTCGGGGCCTGGGGCGCACTCATCCCCTTCATCGGACCGTATTTCCATTACGCCTACACCCCGGACGCGGCCTGGACCTACAACACGGCCCGGCTGTGGCTGGAGATCCTGCCCGGCGCGGCCGTGTTCCTCGGCGGCATCTTGCTCATGATCGCCACCGGCAGGCACGTCGCGCTGTTCGGCGCGCTGCTGGCCGCGGCGGCCGGGGCCTGGTTCACCCTGGGCACCATCCTCAGCCCGCTGTGGAACAACCACGTGACCCTGGGCGGCTCGCCGGTCAGTTCCACCCAGTTCATGCGGATCATGGAACAGCTCGGCTTCTTCTCCGCGCTGGGCCTGGTCATCGTGTTCATCGCGGCCGCGGCGGCCGGCCGGATCATGTCGGTGGACTCCGGGATCCGGGCCATCGAGACGGCGCCGCCGGCCGAGCCGGTCCCGGCCGCCGAGACCGTTCCGGCCAAGACCGGCCCCGCCCTCACCCTCCCGTTCCGGCGGGCGCGGACCGAGGCGCTCCCGCGCCGGGCCGCGCGCAACGAGGACACGCAGGCGATTCCGTAGCGCGACCCACTATCATCGGCTGGCACGACACCATTCGTGCCAGCCGATGATTGCGCCCGAGGAAGGGACGTGGTGGTGCGGGCAGAACCAGCGGCGGCGGACCAGGGGCCGGCGGCGGACCGCGGGCCGGCGGCGGCCGGCCCGCGCCGGGGCGGTCCGCGGTGGCTGCTCCCGGCCGGAGCCGTGCTGCTGCTGGTCGTGCTGGGCGTCTACCTGGCCGACCTGGTCACGCACCTGCCGACCATGGCCGCCATGCGGGACCTGGTGGTGTACCGGAACGGCGGGCTGATCGTCCGGCACGTGGCGCCCGCCTACGACGCCCGCCGCGCCTCGCCGCTGTACGACTGGACCGGACAGAACGGCGTCCAGTTCACCTATCCCCCGATCGCCGCCGTCTTGTTCGCGGTCGCGTCCGTGCTGTCCTGGACGGCGATGCGCTGGGCCATGACCCTGGCCAGCCTGGCCGCCCTCGGGCTGTCGCTGTGGCTGGTGTTCGGCGCGCTCGGTTACGCGGACCGGCCGCGGGTCCGGCTCGGCGCCACCCTCGGGGTGTCCGCGCTGGCCCTGCTGACCGAGCCGGTGCAGCAGACGCTGGGCCTCGGTCAGGTGAACCTGCTGCTCATGCTGCTGGTCATCGTCGACCTGCTCACCGCCTCGGTGCTCAACGGTCAGACGCGCTGGTGGCACGGGATCGGGATCGGGATCGCGGCCGGGGTGAAGCTGACCCCGCTGATCTTCATCCCCTACCTGCTGCTGGCCCGCAGGTACCGCCAGGCCGCCGTGGCCACCGGGACGTTCGTGGCGACGGTGGCGCTCGGCTACGCGGTGCTGCCCAGGGACTCCGACACCTACTGGCTCCACGGGCTGTTCCTGAACGCCAACCGGATCGTGTTCCTCGGCACCCGGGGTAACCAGTCGCTGCGCGGCGTGCTCACCCGGCTGGCCGGCAGCGTGACGTCCGGCACCGCGCCCTGGATCGTGGTGGGCATCCTGGTCCTGATCCTCGGGCTGGCCGCGGCGGCCGTCCTGTATCGCGCTGGGCAGCCGGTGGCCGCGATGCTGGCCTGCGCGCTGACCGGGCTGCTGATCTCGCCGCTGAGCTGGGATCACCACTGGGTCTGGGTGGCGCCGGGCATCGGGCTGCTGGCTGACCTGGGGGCCAGGGCGCGCGGCGCCGTCCGGGCCGCATGGTGGGCAGCCGCGGGCTTGCTGGTGCTGGTGTTCGGCGCGTGGCCGCAGTTCTGGGATCTGTCCCAGTCCGGGCTGACCCCGGCCGGGCTGTTCTGGTACGGGCCCGCGACCTACTTCGCGACCGGCGACCAGCCGTGGTACCACGAATTCCACTGGCACGGCCTGCAACTGCTGGCGGGCAACAGCTTCGTGCTGGCCGGCCTGGCCGGGCTGGCCGCCCTGTGCGTGGCCGCGTTCCGGGTGAGGTACGGGCGTGGGCGATGACCTCGCGCGGATGCGGGAGCAACTGGCCACCCGGGTGGTAACCAGCCACCAGATCGGCAGCGAGCGGGTCGCCGCCGCGCTGCACGCCGTGCCGCGGCACCTGTTCCTGCCCGCGCAGCCGCCGGAGGAGGCCTACCGCGACGACGCCATCGTGACCAAGCGGAATGAGGCCGGGCAGCCGGTCAGTTCCTCCTCCCAGCCCGCGATCATGGCCATCATGCTGGACCAGCTGGACCTGGCCCCGGGCCAGCGGGTGCTGGAGATCGGGGCCGGGACCGGCTACAACGCCGCGCTGATCAGCCACATCGTGGGCCCGTCGGGCCAGGTGACCAGCGTCGACATCGACCCCGAGCTGGTCGCGGCGGCACGCGGGCACCTGGCTGGCGCCGGGTTCGGCGACGTCGCCGTGGCCTGCGCGGACGGCGCCGGCGGCTACCCGGAGCGGGCGCCCTACGACCGGATCATCGCCACCGTCGGGGTCAGCGACCTGGCCCCGGCCTGGCTCGGGCAGGCCGCCCCGCAGGCCCGGATCGTGGTGCCGCTGGATCTGCGCGGGACCCAGGTCTCGGTCGCGTTCGAGCGTGCCGCCCCGGCCGGGCCGTGGACCAGCCGGTCGCTGGCGCCGTGCGGGTTCATGCGGATGCGCGGCTCGCTGGCCGGGCCCGAACGGGTCGTGGCGCTCGCGCCCGGCCTGTTCCTGCTGCTGCCCGACGGAACCGGCGATGCCGACCCCGGGACGCTGGCCGCCATGCTGGCCGGGCCGTCCGTGTCGCACCCGACCAGCGTCCAGGCCCCGGGGGCCGGTTCGGCCCAGGTGTTCTGGGGGTTGGGCCTGTGGCTCGCGGCCTATGAGCCCCGATCGTGCCAGCTGAACGACGAACGGCCGCACGGCCGGCGCGGCGCGCCCGGCGTGCGGCTGCCCGGGGCGCCGCTGCGCGGCCCGGGCTGGCATTCCACCCTCGGACTGCTGGACGCCGGCGGTCTCGCGATCCTCACCTCGGCCGCGTTCGCTGGCCGGGCCGGCCCGCTCACGCTGGGCGTAACCGGGTTCGGCCCGGACGCCGGGCAGCTCGCCGCCGACCTCACGGCGCACGTCCAGGCGTGGGGCGAGGCGGGGCGGCCGGGCCTGGCCGGCCTGCACATCGACGCCTATCCGCGGGCTTCCGCGGACGTCCCGCCGCTGACCTGTGACGCCATGATCATGGAGCGACCCGGCACCCGGTTCGCGGTGTACCACGACTAGCCTTTGAGGCGTGACCGACACCGCGGGCAAGCATCTCGAGACCGAGCGGAAGTACGACGCCGCCGTCGACTTCATCCTGCCCGACCTCAGCGGCCTGGAAGGACGCGCGAAGGCGACGGGGCGGCGGCGCTACTACCTGAGCGCCACCTACTACGACACGGAAGAACTCGACCTCATCAAGAACCGGATCACCCTGCGACGCCGGGTCGGCGGTCCCGACGAGGGCTGGCACCTCAAGCTGCCGGTGCGCAAGGACACCAGGCAGGAGGTCCGCACCCCGCTCAGCGAGGGCGACCCCGGGTCGGTGCCGGCGCGGCTGACCGCGCAGGTACAGGACATCACCGCAGGCCGGCCCCTGCACCCGATCGCCATTCTTGATACCGAACGGACCGTGGTGACCCTCACCGGTCAGGCGGGCGAGCCTCTGGCCGAAGTCGCCGACGACCTCGTGACCGCCACCAGGCTCGACGAACCCGGCGCGCAGCCGGTGAAGTGGCGCGAGATCGAGGTCGAGGCCGCCGAGGGCGCCAACGTGGGCGGCCTGCTGGAGGCGGCCGACCAGGCGCTGCGCGAGGCCGGGGCGAGACGGTCACCGTCGGCCTCCAAGCTCGGCCGCCTGCTCGGCACCGGCTGAGTCTCAAGCTTCCTTGAGGCATGCTCAAGGTTTGTCCGGGTAAGACGGGTCCCAGCCGGAAGTCGTCGAGACCTCAGAGGTTATCCATAGCGGATTCTGACCTGCCGGTCACCTTATTCGCATTTAGTGAGAACTCTAGGGTTCGCACTTAGTGAGAACGTTGGACGAAGAACCCGGCCCGCGCGGGCATACTGGGGCACGTATCTGATCTTGACGAGTGAGCCTGAGGAACATGGAAAACTATGGCCCGGCCTCCGGGTTCTCCGGACCGGGATTGTCGGCGCAGGCCAGCGACCCATCCTCCAGTGACAGGACGGTGAGCAGCAAGGACGGCGGTATCCAGCGGGCGGACGGGACACCGGTGCGGGTCCTGGTGGTCGACGACGAGCCGAGCCTGGCCGAGTTGCTGGCCAGCGTGCTGCGGTACGAAGGCTGGACGGTGCGCACCGCGGGCAACGGCGCCGACGCCGTCCGGACCGCGCGCGAGTTCCGTCCCGACGCCGTGGTGCTGGACATCATGCTGCCCGATTTCAACGGCCTGGAGGTCATGCGCCGGCTCCGGGCTGAGATACCGCAGGTGTGCGTGCTGTTCCTGACCGCGCGGGACGCGGTGGAGGACCGGGTGGCGGGCATCACCGCCGGGGGCGACGACTACGTGACCAAGCCGTTCAGCCTGGAGGAGGTGCTGGCCCGGCTGCGCGGCCTGCTGCGCCGGGCCAACCTGACCCGGGCGCACACCGAGGGGCTGCTCGCGGTCGGTGACCTGACCATGGACGAGGACGCCCGCGAGGTCCGCCGGGACGGCGACCTGATCGAGCTGACCGCGACCGAGTTCGAGCTGCTCAGGTTCCTCATGCGCAACCCCAGGCGGGTGCTGTCCAAGGCGCAGATCCTGGACCGGGTGTGGAACTACGACTTCGGCGGCCAGGCGCACGTGGTCGAGCTGTACATCAGCTACCTGCGCAAGAAGATCGACGCAGGCCGCACGCCGCTCATCCACACCGTCCGCGGCGTCGGTTACGTGCTGAAGCCGGCCACCTGATGCCTGCGCCCGCGGTGCGGCCTCCTGGCCGGCTGGCACGGTGGGCGCACGTGCTGTCCTTCCGGACCATCAGCGGCAAGCTCATCATCGGGCTGGTGGTGCTGTTCGGACTGGCCAGCATCGTGGTCAGCGTGGTCACGGCCCGCTCGCTCAGCAACTCGCTGATGTCCTCGCTGAAAGGGCAGCTCCAGGCCGCGACCAGTACCTGGCGGACCTGCGCGAGCTCCGGCGACCAGGGTCCGGACGGCGGCGGTCCCGATAACGACGACGACGGCGGCTATGCGAACTGCTACAACCAGGGGCAAGCCCAGGGCACGTTCCTGGCCGTCCTGTCCCCCGGCGGGCAGGTCGAGCAGTTCTACTACGTGCTCAAGTCGTGCACGCTGACCACGGAGGACAAGGCCACGCTGGCGGACATTCCGTCTCCGGCCGGCTACCAGTCCTCGGACCCGCCTCCTCCGCCCGGTCCTGCGCAGACCTACACCCGGACGCTGCCCTCGCTGGACACCGAGTTCTTGTTCACCAAGGTGCCGGGCCCCGACGACACCACCCTGGTCACCGGGCTGCCGCTGACCACCGTGAACGAGGAGCTCGAGCACGTCGAGAACACCGAGCACCTGCTGTTCGCGATCGCCCTGGGGCTGGCCGTGATCCTGGGCGCCGCGCTGGTCCAGTTCTCGCTCCGGCCGCTGCGCCGGGTGGCCGCCACCGCGACCAAGGTCACCGAGCTGCCGCTGGACTCGGGCGAGGTGAGCCTGCCGGCCGGCGTGCCCGACAGCGACCCGCGGACCGAGGTGGGCCAGGTCGGCGCGGCGTTCAACCGGATGCTGCTGCACGTCGAGCGGGCCCTGGGCCGCCGCGCGGCCAGCGAGGCCCGGCTGCGCCGGTTCGCGGCCGACGCCTCGCACGAGCTGCGCACGCCGCTGTCCGCGATCCGCGGTTACGCCGAGCTCGGCCTGCGGCATCACGGCCCGGTGCCCGAAGACGTCACCCACGCCCTGACCCGCGTCCAGTCCGAGTCGGCCCGGATGAGCGTCCTGGTCGATGACCTGCTGCTGCTGGCCCGGCTGGACGCGGGCCGTCCGCTGGAACGCGACCCGGTCGACCTGTCCCGGCTGGCCATCGACGTGACCAGCGACGCGCGGGTGGCCCGCCGGGACCACCACTGGCGGCTGGACCTGCCCAGCGACCCGGTCCTGGTCCGCGGCGACGAACACCGCCTGCACCAGGTGCTGGCCAACCTGATGAGCAACGCGGGCAAGCACACCCCGCCCGGCTCGACGGTCAGCGTCGCCATCCGGGTCGAGGAGGCTCCCGAAGCCGGCTCGGCGGTGGTGTCGGGCGGCGGGCCCGCCGCCGAAGGCGGCCAGGTCGGCACGGTGCAGCGGGGCGTCCGGCCGGCCGCGCCGCGGGTCGAGCTCAGCATCACCGACGACGGCCCCGGCATCCCGCCCGAGCTGCTGCCCGAGCTGTTCGAGCGCTTCACCCGGGCCGACACGTCGCGGGCCCGCGACCTGGACGCCGCGGGCAAGAGCACGGGGCTGGGCCTGGCCATCGTGGACGCGGTGGTGGCCGCGCACGGCGGGAGCATCACCGTGACCAGCCGGCCGGGCCGCACCAGGTTCGCCATCTACCTGCCGCTGCTGCCCGAGCCCGCGGACATGGCCGACATGGCGGGCTGACTGTGCTAGTTCTAGCTCATGGACGGCGACCAGCGGCGGCTACTGGCCACGATGCCGCTGCACGCGATCACCTCGACCTACGGCGAGGCGGGACTACGGGACCGGTTCACGGTCGAGATCGCGTCCTGGCCTGAGGCGGACCGGCGCCGGATGGAGCGGGCGCGGGACCTGGCCGCCCGGCTGCACGCCGACGACCGCCGGGAGCAGGAGCCCTACGTCAACCACCTGCTGCGGGTCGCGATCCGGATCATGTCGCATTACCGGGTCCGCGACGCCGACGTGGTCTGCGCCGCGCTGCTGCACGACGCGGTGGAAGATCACGCTACCGACCTGGCCGGGGCCGGCGCGGGCCAGGCGGCCGCGCTGGCGGTGCTGGCGGCGGAGTTCGGCCCGCGGGTGGCCGGGCTGGTCGGCGCGGTCACGAACCCGCCCTACGCGCCCGGCCGCGACCAGGACGAGCAGTACCGGGAGCACGTCGCGGACAGCCTGCAGGACAACCCGTGGGCCCGGGTCATCAAGGCCTCGGACTTCACCGACAACGGCGTCGGCCTCATCCACACCACCGGACCCCGGCTGCAGCGGCTGGCGGCCAAGTACGCGCCGCTGGTCCCGGTCCTGCGCGAGCTCGTCGCCCGGCCGGACACGCCGCTGGAGGCCCCGGTCAAGGAGCACATCCTGGCCCAGCTGGACCGGGCCGCCGGCCGGTTCGCGGCCCTGCGCGGGGACGTGAGCTAGATGCCGGGGCGTGCCTGATGCCGGAAATGCCCGAGGTTGAGACGGCCCGGCGGCTGATCGCCGACCTGGCCCTGGGCCGCCGGATCGTCGGCGTCGACGACGCCGACACGTTCGTCTGCCGGCCGCACTCCCCCGGCGAGCTGCGCGCCGCACTGACCGGGCGCGCGCTGACCGCGGCACACCGCCGGGGCAAGACCATGTGGTGCGAGACCTCAGACGCGGACGGCTCACCCGGGCCGGACCTCGGCATTCACCTGGGCATGAGCGGCCGCATCGTGGTCACCGCGAAGGACGGCTGGGTGGCCGAGGGCGGAGACCTGCCAGGCCGCGATGCCCAGCCGCGCAAGGCCGCGTGGGACCGGTTCACGCTGGAGTTCGCCGACGGCGGCCGGATGGCGCTGTTCGACAAGCGGCGGCTCGGGCGCATCTTGCTCAACCCCGATATCGGCGCGCTCGGCCCGGACGCGGCCGACGTCACCCCGGCCCAGTTCAGGGCCCTGATCACCAAGGGGACGATCGCGGTCAAGGCCCGCCTGCTCGACCAGGCCAAGATCTCCGGGATCGGGAACCTGCTGGCTGACGAGATCCTGTGGCAGGCCAGGATCTCACCGATCACCCCGGTCAACCGTCTGCAGCGCAAGGACGTCGGCCGGCTGTACCGGGCGCTGCGGTCGGTGCTGGCCGCCGCGCTGGCCGTGGGCGGCGGTGCGCACACCGGCGACGTGATCGCGGCCCGGCGCCCGGGCGGCAGCTGCCCGCGCTGCGGGGCCGAGATGGTCCACGGCACGGTCGGCGGCCGCTCCACCTGGTGGTGCTCGCGTGAGCAGGCCGGCCGCTCCTTAGGGTTTGCGGGCCAGGTAGCCTACGACCTTGATTTCGGCCCGCAGCGGCAGGCCATCGCGCAGCTGCCCCTGGGCCAGCTCGACGGCCGCGCGATGGAACTCGGCCTCGCCGACGTTCTGGATGGCCTCATAGGCCGGACCAGTAGAGGCCAGGCCCCGCGCGTATAGTTCCGGGTCCGCGTACTCCAGGGCGAACGGAACCTCCAGGCGCTCAACATCGAGGAATCCATACGACTGCAGGAGTTGCTCACCCGCACCCGGGCGGCCGAGCGAGACCATGGCAGCCTGGTTGTCGACCTTCTCGGTCGCGGCGAGGCGGAACGGCGCCAGCGCCCAGGCTCCGGGTGAGATTTTAAGGTGACCCCACACCGTGATCCCGGCGCGTCCGCCGGGGCGGAGAACCCGGTGTATCTCGGCCACCGCGCGGGGCGTAGTGCCCCAGATGCCCCGGAAGCTGGTGACGACGTCGAACGACTCCGGGTCCCACGGCAGCGCGTACATATCGCCGACCCTGATGTCACATCCGGGACTCCGGTCCCGGGCCACCGCGACCAGCCTGGCCGAGGCGTCGATACCGGAGCAGGAAGCGCCGCGGAGACGAGCCAGCTCGATCGCCAGCCCTGACCCGCAAGCCACGTCGAGCAGCCGGTCTCCGGCATCGACGCCGAGCCGATGGTGCATCGTGACGTACTCCCGGCAGTTGCTCGGTTCGGCGAGCGTCGCGAAGTCCACCGCCTTGCGCCCCCAGCCCTCGTCGACCATGGTCCACTGGAGAACGTTGACCTGCATGTTGGCCCCTTCGGTGGTCGGGCCGGTCACTGGCCGGCCAGCAGTGCGGCGATGCGCGCGGCGGCGCGGCCCGCGCCCGTGCGCGGGACCTTCCGGTAACCGGGCCGTGCGCGCATCAGTTACACCCCTTACAGCTGCTAGCCAGCAGCGTAAGGCCTGCTGGAAAGGGCTAGCTATCGGGGAAAACCATTAGGTGCCTGGCGCGCTTTTCGCGCTGGGCACGGACAGGTGATGGGTGACGGCCCAGGCCGCCACTTCGGCGCGGCTGCGAGCGTCCAGCTTGGACATCACGTGATGCAGGTGAACCTCAGCGGTCTTCTCGGAGATCCCGAGGACCCTGCCGATCTGCCGGTTGGTCCGGCCCGAGGCAACCAGCGCGGCGACTTGGCGCTCCCGCGGGGTGAGCGGCACCTGGGGAGAGCGATCCGCGTCACCCGGCGCGGTTCCCGAAGCGACCGCCAGGGCAAGATCCGCGGCCTGCTGCGCGGGCATGGTCCGGCCGGCGTGCATGAGCGCCTCAGCGTCACCAGGCCCCAGCGCCCGGCCCAGCACCCGTTCCACCGCCGAAGTCCTCGCCTGCTCGGTGTCGGGCTGGCGGGCGGCCACCCGGTCACGCAGCGCCGCGGCGGCACCGATCAGCCGTGCGGCGCTCTCATAGTGCGCCCGTTCGCTGGCGACATGGGCGAGCGCCTCCAGGCACTGGGCGACGCCCCGAGGGTCGTTGAGGTCGGTGTAGATCCGCAGCGCCTCCGCCAGCAGCGGGCATGCTTCCTCCAGCCGGCCTTGCGCGCTCAGCGTCGTGCCGAGCCCCCACGCCGACGATGCCATCGCCCACGTATAGTCCAGCTGACGGAAGTCTCGCAGGCTCGCCCGCAGCAGTTCCGCGGCGCTGCCCAGGTCGCCGTGGTCCCGGGCGAGCAGCCCCAGGTCGTGCCAGGCCCACGCCACACCCTGCACGCTCCCCCACTCGCGGAATCCCACCTCGGCCCGCCGGTGCCAGTCAGCCGACGCATCCCATTCGCCGCCAGCACGGGCCACGTGTCCCAGAAAGGCGCATGCCATCGCCGCGTGGCGCGCATCACCACGCCCCTCGCTGTGCTCCAGCGCGCTGAGCAAGACCTCCTGGGCCCGGCCCATCTGCCCTGTCGCCCAGGCCAGGACCCCGGCCACGATGAGCACGCCGGCCTGGCCCCGCGCCGCAGCGTCATCGCTCATCGCCGCCGGGTCATGGCCGTCCGCAGTCGAGGGGAGAACCGCGTCCACGAGCGCCTGGCCATGATCGAGGTCGCCGTGGGTGTAGTGGTACCAGCCGAGCACGGCGGCCAGCCAGAGCGCCCAGGCCTCCTGGCCCGCGGCCAGACAGTAGTCCAGCGCGGCGCGCATGTCCGCGTGGTGGCGGCGAATCTGCACCAGCGAGGCTTGCTCATCCGGCCGGCCGATGGAAGCCTCCAGTTGCGCCGCAAGACCCGCGTAGTGCTCAGCGTGCCTGGCCCGCGTCTGTTCGGCTTCGGCGTGGGCCACCAGCTGCTCCGCCGCATACTCACGCAAGCTCTCCAGCATCGAGAACTCAGCGGTCTGCTCGTCACCGGGCAGCCGTCGGATCAGGCTCTTGTCGAGCAGCGATTCCACCATCGCCAGCACGTCGTTCCCGTCCGGGACGCACACGCTGCCCACGTCAGCCAGCGTCCAGCGGCCAGCAAACACCGACAGCCCTCGGAACAGCGCACGCTCGCCCGCGTCGAGCAGGTCATAGCTCCAGGCGATGGCACTGCGTAGCGCGCGCTGCCGGGCCGGCACGTCCCGCGTACTGGAGGCCAGCACCTCCATCCTGCTGGCGAGCCGGAAGACCAGCTCCCCGGGGGTCAGGACCTTCAGCCGGGCAGCGGCCAGCTCGATCGCCAGCGGCAGGCCCTCCAGCCGGACGCAGGCGTCGGCCAGCAGCAGTGCGTTAGCCGGAGTGAGGTCAAAACCCGGGTTGATCCGGCGCACGCGATCCAGCAGCAGCGCCACGGACGGATTCGCCGCCAGATGACCGAGGTCCGCGACGTCCGCCGACGCGGGCATGGCGAGCGGCGGGACCGGGAACTCCTGTTCGGCGGACAGCCGGAGTCGTTCCCGGCTGGTAGCCAGAACCCGCAGCCGCGGACAGGCAGCGAGCACCCGGCCGACGTCCGGGGCGGCGGCCAGGAGATGCTCGCAGTTGTCCAGGATTACCAGCCGCTCCTCGCGGCCCAGCGCAGCGACCAGCAGGCCGGTCAGATCCGTCCTGCCCCACGGCTCGACACCCACCGCCTGAGCCAGTTCGACCATGACCAGCGCCGGATCCCGGACCGGAGCCAGGTCGACGAACACCGCAGCGCACCCGCTGAGCCCGGCGTGGGCCGACGCGCACGCGACGGCGAGGCGGGTCTTGCCGATGCCTGGCGGCCCGGTGAGCGTGACCAACCGGGTGTGCGGTTGCCCGAGCATCCGGGACACGGCCTCCAGCTCACCGTCCCGGCCTACGAACAAGTCGGCAGGCGACGGCAGGCCGCTGTGCGATGCCCACCTCGCGTCTTGCATCCGACTGCCCCACCCATGTCCCGTAATCCGTGCAGCCAGGAGGCCATATCCGAGCATACGACGGGCCCCCGGGCCGCCGCCATCGGTCGCCCGGCCAGGGCCGGGGCTGGCCCGCCCGGGCAGCCCATGTAGGGGGATTCCCCGATACCGCGACGACAGCCCGCACCCGTAGAACAGTTTCATGATCACAGCCCGCAACCACGGGGCGGCCGGTGCGGTGGCGGATCCGGCCTCCGCCGGGTCGTTCGTCGCGGGCCTCGCCGCCCAGGACTTCGCCCAGCTTCGCGGCGGGCTCGCCGCTGGTGCTTGCCTGCGCGCCTTGCTGCCTTCGGGCTTGTGGGAGTGGGCCGGGGCCGAGGCGATCGCGCACCGTTTCGCGCGCTGGTTTGGCGACACCGAGGATTTTGAGTTCATCGAGGGCGCAGTGGGCGAGGTCGGGGGCCGCCTGCACCTGCACTGGAAGCTGCGGCTCCGGGCGCGGCGGCTCGGCCCTGGCTGGTTCACCGTCGAGCAGCACGCCTACGCCGACACCGATGAGAGCGGCCGCATCACCCGGCTCGACCTGCTCTGCACCGGCTACCGGCCCGAGGCTGGCCATGACTGACACCCTGACCAGCTGGGGCGGCTGGGCCCCGGCGGTCCGCGACGACCCGTTCGGTTACTTCGCCGAAACCCGGGCTCGGTGTCCGGTGCAGCGGGTGCGCCTGGCCGACGGCCACCTGGCCTGGGTCGTGCTCGGCTACGACGCGGCCCGGCGCGCGCTCACCGACCCGCGTATCTCCAAGGACATGCTCGCTGCCCTGCAGGAGGCCGGCGACGTGGTGGCCGAGGGGCTGCCCGGGCCGGAGTTCTCGCGGCACATGCTGAACGTTGACCCGCCTGACCACACCCGGCTACGGCGGCTGGTGTCCCGGGCCTTCGTGCCCGGCAGGATCGCCGCGCTGGAGCCTGCCATCCGGGCCATCGCTGGCAATCTCCTCGACGAGCTCGGCACCGCGGGCCCCGGCGCGACCGTCGACCTCGTCGAGGGATATGCCTATCCGCTGCCGTTCGGGGTGATCGGCGAGCTGCTTGGCATCCCGGCCGCCGACCGCCCGCGCCTGCACGCCTGGTTCCAGGTGCTGCTGACCGGGTGGGCCGGCGACCCGCCACCGGAGGCGGTGCAGGCATCGGACGGCATCGTGGCCTACCTGGGCGAGCTGGCCGATGCCAAGCGCGAGAGCCCAGCCGACGATCTCGTCAGCGTCCTGGTCGCGGCCACCGAAGGCGACGCGCTCACCAGGCAGGAGCTGCTGTCGAGCCTGTTCCAGCTCGTCGTCGCCGGCCACGACACCACGGCCAGCCTCATCGGCAACGGCGTGGTGGCCCTGCTGGATCATCCCGGCCAGCTCCAGGCCCTGCTAGCAGACCCCGGAACGCTGGCCGACGCGATCGACGAGCTCATCCGGTTCACCGCCCCGGTCCCGCACGCCACGTTCCGGGTGACGGCCGAGCCGGTGACCCTCGGCGGCGTGCAGATCCCCCCGCACGAACAAGTGCTGGTATGCCTGGGGTCGGCCAACCGCGACCCGGCCCGGTTCCCGGAACCCGACGTGCTGGACATCGGCCGCGGCGACGGGCCGAACCTCGGGTTCGGCCACGGCACCCACTACTGCCTCGGCGCCCCGCTGGCCAGGCTCGAAGCCAAGGTTGCCTTCGAGACCCTGCTCAGCCGGTACCCGGGCCTGCGGCTCGCCGTCAGCCGCGACTCGCTGGCCTGGGCGCACGGCGACGGGCTGGTCCTGCGCGGCCTCCTCTCGCTCCCTGTCGTCCTCGGGCCTGCCCGACGGCATGGCTGAACAACCAACCGATCACATCGAACCAAGGAGACACCGATGACCGTCACCGACAGTCCCGTCGACAACGGCGTGAACGTCCAGGCCCTGCTCGGGGCCCGCGAGGCACTGTCCGCCACGCCCGAAGCGGCCGACTTCACCTGGCGGGCCAGCTGCACCTGGCGCCGCGGCACCCACAGCCACTCCACCGTGGACGGCTTCACCGGCCTGGGCGCCGAGCAACAGCACCACACCACCTATGAGTACGACATCGACCACCCTGAGTGCTTCGCATCGGAGGACAACGGCGCCACGCCGGTGGAGGTCGTGCTGGTCGGCCTGGTCGGCTGCCTGACCGCCGGCGTCGCCTCGGTCGCCCAGTTCCGGGACATCCAGCTCCGGTCGGTCACCGCCACCATCGAAGGCCAGATGAACGTCCTGGGCATCCTGGGCGGCGACCCGGACATCCGCAACGGCTTCGAGACGGTCACCGTCAGGTTCGCCATCGACGCCGACGCCTCCCGCGAGGACCTGGAGGCGCTGATCGCCCAGGCGCAGAAGCGCTCGGCGGTCTTCGACATCGTGGCCAACCCGACCAAGGTGCTCGTCGAGCTGGCCTGACCACCACGGCCCGGACGCCCGCATGATCCAGACCACGGCCGTCGTCGTCGGGGCCGGGCATGCCGGCCTGGCCATGAGCCGCCGCCTCACCGAGCGCTCGATCGACCACGTCGTCCTCGAGCGCGGTGAGGTGGCGAACTCCTGGCGGACCCAGCGCTGGCCCAGCCTGCGGCTGCTCACCCCGAACTGGCAGACCCGGCTGCCCGGCCACGACTACGCCGGCGATGACCCCGACGGCTTCATGCCCGCCGCCGACCTCGCCGCCACCCTCACCTGCTACGCCCGCACCATCAGCGCCCCAGTCCGCACCGGCGTGACCGTGCAGGCCCTGCGGGCCGGGCCGGAGGGCTTCCAGATCCGGGCCAACGACGACCTTCTGCACGCCCGGGCCGTGGTGGTGGCGACCGGAGCGTGCACCCTGCCCGCGATCCCGGGCATCGCCAGCGTCATCCCCCCGTCGACCACGACGCTCACCCCGCTCGCCTACCGCGGTCCCGGCCAGCTTCCCGACGGCGGAGTCCTCGTGGTCGGCGCGTCGGCCACCGGCGTCCAGCTCGCCGGCGAGATCCACCGGTCGGGGCGGCCGGTGACGCTGGCGGTCGGTGAACACGTCCGGCTGCCCCGGACCTACCGCGGCCGCGACATCTTCTGGTGGCTGGAGGCAACGGGCCTGCTGGCCGAGCGCTACGACCAGATCGACGACCTCACCCGGGCCCGCCACCTTCCGTCGCCGCAGCTCACCGGCACCCCCGAGGCCGTAACGACGGATCTCAACTCGCTCACGGCGCAAGGCGTCCGTATCGTCGGCCGCCTCGGCCGCATCAACGACGGGGTGGCCCAGTTCTCCGGGTCCCTCGCCAACACCTGCAAGCTCGCCGACCTGAAGATGAACCGGTTCTTGAACCGAGCCGACGAGTGGGCCACGGCCTCGGGCCTCGACGGCGAGCTCCCGCCACCGCACCGCTACCCGCCCACCCGCGTCGATCCCCGAACCCCCCTGGAACTGGACCTCACCAGCGGGGAGATCACCACGGTGCTGTGGGCGACCGGTTTCCGGCCGGACCAGTCCTGGCTCGACATTTCCGTGCGTGACCGCACCGGCCGCATCCGCCACGACGGCGGCGTGGTCACCGGCGCCCCCGGACTCTACGTGATCGGCCTGCCGGTGCTCCGCACCCGCGCCTCCACCTACATCCACGGCGCAGCCACCGACTCCGATGCGCTGGCCTGCCACCTCCACTCCTTCCTCGGCAGCCAGCGCCGATGACCGGGCCCGGCTTCAGATGAGCTCGGCCAGGCAGGCGGCGGCCCGGGCCGCGCCGTCGGTCTCGACCGGCCGGTAGCGGACCGGGCGCGAGATCTCCTCGGCCATCGCCGCCGCCAGCATGTCCGGCTCGGTCTGCTCATAATCCAGGCAACGGCCCGCGCCGTACTGGGCCAGCCGGTGCCTGACGTGGAAGTTCTGCTCGAAGTGATGCCGCAGCGGCACGTAGATGAATGGCCGCTGGCTCGCGGTGAGCTCCATCGTGGTGGTCAGGCCGCCCTGCACGACCGCGAGATCGCAGGCCGCGAGATGGCGGTAGAGGCCATGAACGTAGCCATGGACTTCGAGCCCGTCATGAGAATCCAGCGCGCCGGGGTCGATCCGGGGCCCGGCCGCCACGATCATCCGCAGCCCGGGGATGAGCCGACTGGCCTCCGGAAAGGCAGCGGTCACCCGGCGCAGCAGGTCGGTGCCGACACCCGAGCCGCCGACCGTGACCACGCACACCTTCTCATCGGCCCGGTAACCCAGGTCGGCCCGGACGGCATCGCGGTCGGAGAGTTCGGTGGCCGAGATCCCGGTGATATACCCCGAGAACTGGTAGTTCTGCTCCACCCAGTCGCGGATCAGCGGCAGCCCGGCGCCGAAGCCGTCCGGCACCACGTCGCCGGGATTGCCGACGAA
>Ga0335072_10001297_pt1 | contig 40950 bp, 34 predicted proteins | sample Lox_Sample_21_FD_206725 | JGI IMG/M metagenome (GOLD analysis project Ga0335072, IMG submission 206725) | Soil microbial communities from Loxahatchee National Wildlife Refuge, Florida, United States - Lox_Sample_2.1 | ecosystem: Environmental > Terrestrial > Soil > Wetlands | place: USA... | reverse complement strand
GTGATACCCGGTCGTATCCGTATTCGCCACGCCGGTCGACTCGTTGTAGGCGCGGATGAGGGGCGGCATCTCGCGGAACGCCGCATCACCGCGGTGGCGCAGCAGTCAGAACGCCGCGGCGAAATGCGCGGCGTGGGTCCAGCCGGATTTGGGCAGAGTGCGGTCGATCAAACCTCGAGCGATGTGCTCGATATCATCGTCGCTGGCAGGATGTGACATGGTCGGGCTCCTTCCGCGTGGGCGGAGTCCGCGCCGAACCCCGCCGGTGGCGGGGTCTGCGAGAGTGGGATGTTCGGATCGGATCCGGCCTTCAGGCCGCGGATTCGGAACGGACGCACGCATTGCCCGCGAGATCAAAGCGGGTTTGCTGTTGTTTGCGCGGCGTCGTGTTCACGGCGTTGAAAGTAGCGTCGATGCCGCGCTGTGTCAAGAAGTGGCCGGGGCGGCCGCCGTGAGCCGCGCAATACGCTCGAGCGCGGGCGGATGCGAGTAGTAGAAGGCGGTATAGAGCGGATCGGGCGTGAGCGTGCTGGCGTTGTCGCGATAGAGCTTGACGAGGGCGGAGGCGAGCTGCTGCGCGCTCGCGTTCTGCGAGGCGAAGCGGTCGGCGGCGAACTCATGGCGGCGCGACCAGAGCGAGCTGAGCGGGGTGGTGAAGAAGGTCACCACCGGCACGGCCATGGCGAAGAGGATCAGCGCCGCATGCGCCGACGGAGTCGGCACCCCGAGCGCCCGGTAGAAGTCGGGCTTGCCCGCCAGCCAGCCGAGCAGCGCGAATCCAACCAACATGACGACGAAGGAGACGATCAGGCGGTGGCGGACGTGCCGCAGGCGGAAGTGGCCGAGCTCGTGAGCGAGCACCGCCTCGATCTCCGCGGCGGCGAGCTGTTGCAGCAGCGTGTCGAAGAACACGATGCGCTTCTGCCGGCCGATGCCGGTGAAGTAGGCGTTGCCGTGGGCGGACCGGCGCGAGCCGTCGACGACGAAGACGCCGCTGGAGCGGAAGCCGCAACGGGTGAGGAGCGCCTCGATGCGGCCTCTGAGCGAGGCGTCTTCCAGGGGCGAGAACTTGTTGAAAAGCGGCGCGATGAAGGCCGGCCACGCCCAGGTGACGAGCAGCGTGACCACGAGCCAGCAGCCGAATGCCGCCAGCCACCACCAGCGGCCGGCATGCTCCATCAGCAGCAGGACCGCGAGCACCAACGGGCCGCCGAGCAGCGCCGCGAGCGCGACTCCCTTGCCGAGATCGGCCACGAAGATCAGGGGTGTCGTGCGGTTGAAGCCGAAGCGCGCCTCGGTGCGGAACGTGCGCACCAGGGACAGGGGCAGGCCGATGACGGTCACGACGGCAGCGAGGGTTCCGATCACCGCGATCCCGAGCCAGGGCTCGCCCCAGCCGGTGTGCCGCCAGAGCGTGTCGATGGCCGCGATGCCGCCGCCGACGGTCAGCGCCAGGGTGACGGCCGCATCGATCACCGAACCGACCATTCCGACCCGAGCCTTGGCGATCGTGTAATCCGCCGCCTTGCGGTGATCGTCGGCGGAGAGCCGGCCGGCGAAGGGCTCCGGTATGCGGTCGCGGTGCGCGGTGACGGCGCCGATCTGACGGGTCGCGAGCCAGAGCTCCGCCACCGCGGCAACGACGACGGCGGCGATGAACAGCATTGTTGGCCAAGACATGGGCGGCCCCGGGCTTGCAGCGAAGGTTTGCGGCGATGAGTCTATGCGGACGGCGTGCGCGGCGGTAGCGTCGGTAGCGGTGGGAATCGCGCCCCTTCCCGGGGCACCGAGCCGCGCTGGCCCACGATGACCGCGGCTGACTCGTTCGCGTACGCGGCGGCTTCCACTCTGCCGTACCCAGACATTCTAGCGGCCATGTAACCGGCCAGGTGTGAATCACCCGCGCCCGCGGTATCGCCGATAACCGTCACGGGCTGCGTGGGGACGTGCTGGTGGTCCCGGCCCGATCCGACCCAGCATCCTTCGGGGCCGCCGCGGATCAGATACTCGCCCGACAGGCCGCTCAGGCGTGCGACGACCTGCGCGGTGCCGGCAGCGCCCCAGAGAGTCTTCTCATCCTCCCCGCCGGTCGCGACCACCGAAGACAGCCGCTCGAAGGCGCCGATGCGCTCGCGCGCCTGGGCCTCGCTGTCCCACAGGCGCCTGCGGAAGTTGCAATCGAAAACGATGCGGCAACTTCCGCGATGGCGGTCCACCCAGCGGCAGAGGTGCTCGAAGCTGGCGTTGGAGCAAAGGGCGAGGGTGATTCCCGTGACCAGAAGAAGCTGCGTATCGCCGAGGAGATCCTCGAAGCGGCTGAGATCGGCGGACTGCAGAAAGGCTCGCGCGGCCGACTGCGCCCGCCAGTACGAAAAGCCGGGGCCATGAGCCGAATCGAGAGGCAGTCCGTAGATGCCGGGCTCGCCTTCGACCGCGGGCTCGACAACGCTCATTCCTTCGCGCATCAGGCGCTGCCGCAGCCAGGCGGAATAGCTGCTGTCACCGAGCGCGGTGACCAGGGAAATGTCCCTCGCGCCGGTACCCAACATCCTGCAGAGGCAGATCATGGAGTTGGCGACGTCGCCGCCGAAAGCGAGGCGCACGCCGCCCTCCTCCCCGGGCTGCAGCTCCAGCAGCGGCTCGCCCAGCGCGGCGATGCGCCGGACTTCGAGCCACTGCCATCCTGAGCGAGCCGATCCTGCTGCCGTGTTCACGAGCCTGCGCGGGCGGTTCAGCCGCCGCCGAGCGCCTTATCCGGCACGGCAGGAAGCAGGGCGAGTGTCAGAGACAGGATGAGCGCCAGCGCACCGAGAACGACGAACAGGGTCCAGAACCCCTCCTTCATGTAGGCCAGCGACGATACGCCGGTCAGAAGATAGAAGATGCCGATCAGGGCGGTTGCAAACAGGCCTTCCTTCCCGCCCCCCCAGGTCCGCCACGCGCTCGCGATCACCAGCGATCCGAACACCAGCATGCACCCGCCGCAGAAGTACCAGACCAGATAGATCAGCTTCTGCGTATGCGCATCCAGCGTCACCCGCGCGACGCCGATGTCGAGCGCCCGGCGGCCCATGAAGCTGTGACCGAAGGCCCCCAGGAAGATGACCAGGCCGGTCAGCGCGAGTGCCAGGGAAGCGATTTTGCGCATCATGGAGAGACTCTCGAGAGCCGCCGCGGCGGCCGTGCGGTGAATGTTCTCATGAGTGGAGGCTCAGCGGGGGAGCGCGTAGGCGATCAGGTAATCGCCTCGGGTGCTGGAGTCCTTGTAGCCGCCGGCGGCGATGACGACATACTGGCGGCCCCCGGCGCTGTAGCTCATGGGCGTGGCCTGGCCGCCGGCGGGCAGCTTCGCCTGCCAGAGGATTTTGCCGCTGTCGGTGTCGATGGCCCTGAGCTCGTCGTCGAGCGATGCGCCGATGAAGATGAGGCCGCTGCCGGTGACGATCGGGCCGCCGAGACCGGGCATCCCCAGGTTGATGTGCAGGAAGGGCGAGCGGCCGAGCGGCACCTGCCACCTGATCGTCCCGTGCACCATGTCGACGGCCGCCAGAGTGCCCCAGGGCGGCCTGATGCACGGGATGCCGAGTGAGGACATGAACGTGCGGCGGCGCATCGCGTAAGGGGTTCCCCGCTGCTGTCCGAACTCCCAGCCGCGATACTGCGGATCGCGCATTTCCGCCGCGACCTGGTTGCGCGGGACGAGCGCGACCAGAAACGGCAGGTTGATGGTGTTGACGATCGCGAGTTGCCGCTGCGGATCGAAGGCGATGCCGCCCCAGTTGATGCCGCCGGCGTTGCCGGGAAACTGGACGGACTCGCGGGTGGACGGCGGCGCGAAGATGCCTTCCAAGCGATCGGCTTCGATGCGCTTGCGGCAGGCGCGCGTGTCGAACCAGGCGACTCCCCAGGCGTCAGCAGCCGTCACGGGCGCCTGGCGGACGAGAGCGGGCGGGGCCGCGGGGTAGGGTTGGGTGGGCGATGGCGTTTCGCCGGGCACCGCGTCCTGGGGAACGGGCCTTTCCACGATCGGGAACAGGGGTGCGCCCGTCTCGCGGTTGAGCGTGTAGAGGAAGCCCGTCTTGGTCGCCTGAATCACCGCCGGCACCTGTTGGCCGTCGTGCGACAGCTCGACCAGCGTCGGCTGCGAGGCCAGGTCGTAATCCCAGAGGTCATGATGGACGAGCTGGCGGCCCCAGCGGAGCTTGCCGGTATCGGCATCGAGCGCCACGACCGAGTCCGCCCAGCGGTCATCACCGGGACGCGCGCCGCCGAAGAAGTCGGGACTCGCGGAGCCGGTAGGCACGAAGACGAGGTGCCGCGCGGGGTCGACCGAGAGCGGCGCCCAGGCGTTGGCAGCGCCAGTGAGCCTGGCACCCTGCCCGCTCCATTCCCCGTAAACGGAATTCGAGGGATCGCGAGGGATCGGGTCCCAGCTCCAAAGGAGCTGTCCGGTTCTGGCGTCGAAGGCCCGGACCGTACCGAGCTCCACCGCGACTGCGCGGTTGTCGCCGACCGAGGATCCGATGATGACCTTCCCATCCAGGATCGCGGGCGGCGAGGTCACCAGGTAGTCCCGCCAACCGCCCCCGGCGGTCCCCTTTTCGGTGAATCGGATGCCCTGCAGCAGATCGACGGCGCCGTGCTCGCCGAAATCGTCGCAGGGCTTGCCGGTCGCGGCGTCCAGGGCGAGCAGCCTGCCGTCGAGCGTCGACGCGTAAATGCGCGCGCCGCATTCCGCGTTGGCCGGCTTGCCCGGATCCACCCACAGGGAGACGCCGCGGGACACGCCATCCGAGTAGTGCAGGTCGTCGTCGTTGTGGCTGTCGTGCCGCCAGCGGAGCGCTCCGGTGGCGGCATCGACCGCTACGACGTTGGTGCTGGGGGTGGTGAAGTAGAGCATGCCGTCATGGAGGATGGGCGTAGCCTCGAACGCCGATCGCGTCCAGTCCGTGACGCCCTTTCCCAGCTCGCCGGTCCGGAATGTCCAGGCCACCTGGAGGCGGGCGACGTTCGCGGGGGATATCTGGGTCAGTGGGGTGTAGCGCATGCCGCCGGGGCCGCCGCCGTACGCCGACCAGCTCCCTTGCGCCGCGTTCGCCGCGGCAGCCGCGGAAGCCGGCGGAGCCGATTGAGCCGCGCCCGGCGGGAGGGCCGGGGCGCTTCCCGGGGAGCTTGCCGAAGAGCAGGCGGCGAGTGTCAGGGTCGCCAGCACGCCGGCCGTCAGAATCGACGCGGTTCTTCTCATGGGTGGGTCACTCCGGGCAGTCGTTTTTCCGTTCGAGGCCCGAACGGTAGAGATCCTCGAGGGCGCCGGGCAAGCGCGGAGGTGACGAGCGGCGCCCGCCGGGGGCGAGCGGCGATGAGGCGGGGACGAAACTCAGCGCAGCAGGTGCTGCAGACGCTCGCGATACCGCCGGCTGAGGTTCACGCAGGTTCCATCCTGCAGCACGATGCGGTAGTCGCCGTGGTCCCAGGGCTGGATCTCCCGGATGCGGTCGACGTTGACCAGGTGTCCGCGGTGGACCCGCACGAACCGCCGCCCGTCGAGCTTCTTCTCCAGGGCCGCGAGGGACTCCCGCCGGGGATAGGCGGTGCCCTGGGCATACACATTGACGTAGTTGCCGTCCGCTTCCACCCGATCGACATCGGCGATGGCGATGACGTATTCGCGGTTGAGCTTGCGTACGACGAGGCGCTCGACCGGCGCATCGCCGCCGGCGGCCGACTCGCCGGCTTCGGCGTCGTTTGCGGCAGGCTCCTGCGGCAGCGGCGCGGCATGGGCCTCGCGGGAGTCCTGCCACAGGCCATAGAGCCGAAAGGCCGTGATGCAGACGATGAGCAGCCAATAGGCCACGAAATCCTTGCGGTACTCGTACAGCCAGTTCGGCCACCAGGGCCCGAAATGGTAGTGCTCGCCCATCCACCCATAGACGATGTCGCGCAAGCCGACCATGCCGGCCACATGCGCCAGCGAGAACGGGAGAGTGGCGAGCAGATGCGCCGGGATGCTGCGCAGCCAGCCGCCGTGAACCAGCGGGAACTGCTTGAGCCACCAGCCGATCGCCGGTACCAGCAGCCAGATGCAGACGACACTCGAGAGCTCCCACGTGATCGGCTCCCACGCGGCCAGCTGCACGCCGCCGCGGGCCTCGTCGGTGATCGCGGTAAAGACATTGGAGGTCGCGCTGGCGAGGAGCAGCAGCGCGACAAAGGCCATCTGCCAGCGGAAGACCCTGCGGGCGGTGGTGGGCTTGAGGACCTGGGTGCTGTCCATGGGTGAGTATCTCGGCGCCATTATCGCCCGGCGGACCCGCCGCCTGCCTCTGGCGTTGAACCTGAAGGCCGACCCGCGGCTTCAGCCTTGCCGGAGATTCGTGGACAGCAGGTCTTCGCAGCCGGATATCCCGGTTCCACCGCCGGAAAATGTGTATTCGGCGAAGGCCGCCGGGCTGCGCTACGTCAATGACCGGCAGCCGGGCATCAGCCGCAAGGGCGCACCGGGACACTTCTTTTATCGCGACCGTCACGGCAAGGCGGTGAGGAACCCCGCGGAGCTGGCCCGGATCAAGGCGCTCGCAATACCGCCTGCGTGGACCGACGTATGGATCTGTCCGCTCGAGAACGGGCATGTCCAGGCCACGGGCCGGGACGCGCGGCGGCGCAAACAGTACCGCTATCACCCCCGCTGGCGGCGCACGCGGGACGAGACCAAGTACGAGCACATGCTCGAGTTCGGGCAGGCGCTGCCGGCGATCCGGCGGCGCGTTCAGGCGGATCTCGGCCTGCCGGACCTGCCGCGGGAGAAGGTTCTCGCGGCGGTCGTGCGCCTGATGCAGGACACTCTGGCGCGCGTGGGCAATCCCGAGTACGCCTCCCAGAACAACACCTTCGGATTGACCACGCTGCGCAACCGCCACGTGCGGATCACGCGCGGCCGCATCGAGCTCGACTTCCGTGCCAAGCACGGTATCCGGCACGTCAGCCTGGTGAGCGATCGCAAGCTGGCGCGGGTCGTCAAGAACTGCCGTGACCTGCCGGGCTCCGAGCTTTTCCAGTACGTCGACGAGGCCGGGGAGCGACAGTGCATCGATTCGGCGGACGTCAACGACTACCTGCGCGAGATCTCGGGCCGCGACATCACCGCCAAGGATTTCCGCACGTGGGCAGCGACCAACCTCGCGGTCCTGGCGCTGGCGGCGCAGGAGAAAGGAAGGCCGACCCGAAAGGCGCAGATCGAGGCCATCAGGCAGGTTGCCAGGCGGCTCGGCAACACGCCGGCCGTCTGCCGCAAGTGCTACATCCATCCCGCGGTGCTGGACGGCTATCTCGATGGCAGTCTGCGCAGGACCCTCCGCGCTCTGGGCAAAGAGGGGGAGGCTCCCGAGGTGTGGCGCGTCGAGCGCGTGGTGATGCGGTTTCTCGCCGAGCAGGGGAAGGCCGCACATTCCCGTTGATGACTTCCACGTCAGTTGCGCGGCACCGCGTCGAAGGCGACGGTGAGGCGCGGTTGCGGGCTCTGGAATGGGACGGTGCCGTGCCAGAAGTACGACGGGAAGAGCACCAGCATGCCGGCTGTCGGGCGCACGGAGTATTCGGGCTCCAGCGCCGGAGTCGTCAGGATGCTGGGTTTGCCGAAGCTGAGAATGCCTTCATCCGTGCGGCCGTCAGTCATGACGTCCGGCAGCTCAACGTAAAAGGCAGAGGAGATCCAGCCGCGCGGGTGCACATGGCTCATGTGAAAGCCGCGATCGCGCAGGCGCACGGACCAACTGCCGTTGAATCGCCAGCGGCCGCTGTTGCGGCGCCGGAGCGGATCGGTGCCCTGGCCGATGTGCGCGAGGTAGCGCTCGATGGGCGCGGCGAAGGCCTGGAAGAGCCCGCGGATCGCGGCGTCGGGGCTGCGTATCAGATCCTGCGTCGTCTCCGTGCCGCGCCGCAGCGATTGGAAGAGCAGCGCATGGCCGTTGGGATCGTGCAGGCGGTTGAGACTCGCCGTGAGGTCCGCCAGGAAGCTGGCGACATCCTGCCAGGGCGGCGGCGGCTCGATCGGCAGCGGCAGGACGAGATTGCGGTAGTCGCAGAGTTGGGCGTAACGCTCATCTCCCAACAGCCGCAACGCCGTCGTCTGCAAGGCGACGAGATACTGATCGTCCGGCGCCAGGGGCAGCAGTGCTTCGCATTCCCGCAGCGCGGCCCGGGCATCGCCGGTTCCGAGCTGCGCGGCGGCGATGAGGCTGCGCGCCGCGCCGTTGTTCGGCATGGCCCACAGCGCCCGCCGGGCGAGCGAGAGCGCCTTCGCGGGATCGAAATCGAGCGCCGAGACGCCCGCGCGCACCAGCAGCAGCGGCGGCGCATCGGGGCGTTCCGCACGGGGAGCCAGGCAGTCATACGCGGCACGCGCATCTCCCGCACCCTGCAGGATGGCGGCCTTGGTCGCACGCAGCGCGTCGTCGTTGCTGAACGTGCGCAATGCCGCATCGAGCACTTCGGTGGACTGGGCCAGATCGCCGGTGCGCATCCAGATGAGCTGCGCCAGGCTGCTCTGCGCCTCGGTGAGACGCGGCTCGAGCCTCAGGCAGTCGCGCAGCGCGGTCTCGGCACGCTCGTGGGCGCCTTCGGCCAGCAGGCTCCTGGCGTAGGTGAGGCAGAGCGTCGCCGTCCTGAAACCGCGCGCCAGGGCCCGGTGGGCGATCTGCCCGGCCTCCGTATGGCGGCCCACCGCATTGAGCACGATCGCGAGCGCCTGGGCGGGCGCCGGGTTGTCCGGCACGGCGCCGGCGAATTTGCCGTAGAAGGACAGGGCTTCCTGCTGACGGCCGAGCGCGATGAGCGCGGTGACATGTTGGGTGGCGAGCTCCGGGTCCAGCCGGCCCGGCACGCAGAACGGCGTGGCGACCGCCAGCGCCTGCGCGGGCCGGCCGGTATCGTTGTAGTAGCGCGCCAGCACGAGGGCGGCGCGCGGATCGGCCCGGCTGCCTTCGACCGCGCGCTGCAGCACGATCTCGGCTTCGCTGCCGCGCCCGCCGGCCAGCAGCAGCTCTCCCAGCGTCGTGTAGGTCGCCGTCCAGCCCGGGTCGAGCTCGAGCGCGCGGCGCAGCAGCGCCTCGGCGGCCGGCGCATCACCCAACGCGAGCTTCGTGCCCGCCAGCAGCCGCAGGGCTTCGACGAAGGTGGGGTTGGCCGCGGCTACGGCCTCGAGACGCTGATGCGCGGCCGGGAATTGGCCGGCCTGGAGCAGCGCGCTGATGGCGCGCATCTCCTCGAGAACGGAGGCCGGAACGGACACGTGAAAAAAATCCCCGGATCGCAGCAACGATCCGGGGATTCTCGCATGGAACGGGAGGCGAAATCTCCCTCTATGAAGCGCTTACCAGTAGTACTTCAGTGTTACGTTGTACTCGTGGCCGAGGATCGAACGGCCGAAGCCGACGTTGTTCTGCACGGTGTTGCCGCCGAACCGCGCATTACCCTCGGTCAACCCGAGCTGGTCGGTGACGTTCGAGCCGAGCAGACGCAACTCCCAGTGCTCTCCATACATCGCATCGATGCCGAAGCCGAGGTCGTAATAGGCGGGCAGCGGCGTCAGGCCCGTGTCGTCCTGGTAGCGCTCGCCGATGCGCTCGTACGTCAACTGCTCCGTCACCGTGCCCCAGTCGAAGTTCTGGGTGTCGCTCGGGGTCACCCGCACCTGGAACTTCGGCAGACGCGCCAGCTGCTTGCCGTTGATCGTGCCGCAGACCGTCGCGCCCTGGATGTTCTGGTATACGTAGCAACCCGCGAAGCCCGTGTAGTACGCATCTTCCCAGATGCCGTTGACCGTGATCTTGAAGGTGCTGAGCGGCTGGTTGTCGCTGGTCGCGAACGGCGTCACGCTGCCGACGAGCCGGGCGCCCGTGGAGGTGGATCCGTAGATGCCGGCGGGGCCGATCGGCACATCGTCGATGTTCGTGGGCGTGTAGGCGATACCCTTGAAGGTCTTGCGGTAAACCGATGCGTCGATGTACGTAAACTGGTTCTGGATCTTGAAGCCGCCCTCGTAGTTGCGCACGGTCTGCAGCGGCGTCCTGTTCGGACAGCCGTTCGAGCCGTCATAGACGTTGCAACGGACATCGTCCATATTCTCGAACAGCACGCCGTTGTTGACGCGCACATAGGCGCTCATGTTGTCGGTGAACTCGTAGTTCGCGCCCACCGAGAACGTCGGGATGGTGTTGTTCTCGTAGCCGTGCGACCACGTGCCGTTGGGCAGCTCGACCGCGTTGTCCCACAGGTCGTACATCGAGCCCATCTGCACCGGCGAGGAGTTGGTCGTCTCCTGGTCGAGGTTGATGTGCTCGACGCGCAGCCCGGCATCCAGCAGCCAGCGGTCGATCTTCCACGAATCGGAGATATAAGGAGCGATGTTCGTGGCGCGGCCGTTCTGCAGGATGTAGTAGCCGCCGTTGGCGCTCACGATGCCCTGCGGGCTGCTCACCTGGTAGGTGTTGCCGCCCGAGGTGGCCGTGAGGATGATGGGCGCCGCATTCGGCTGATTGGTGATCAGCACGTTGGAGCTCAACGACCAGTTGTCGTTCATGGTGTAGTGAGCCGCATACACGCCGACGGTCAGGGTGTCGCCGAAGCCGAGGTCCTTGTTGACGCGGAATTCGTCGATGACGCTCGTGATCTTCTTCTGCACGTCCCAGACCTGCTGCGTGACCACGCTCTGGTTGGGGTTCACCGCCTGGCCGTTGGTGAAGCTGGCGTCCACCATGTCCGTGGTCAGCGGGTCGGGCAGGGTCAGGGAGTCGATGTACGACCCCAGCGTCTGCGGATTGCCGTTGTTGATCAGCGCGTACGTCGGGACGAGGCCGCCGTCGAAGATGAAGTCGTTGCTGATCGACCAGCCGCCGTCGAATTTCTCGTTGAGCTGCGAGCCGATGTAGCTCAGCTGGTCGCCGCGGCCGTTGCTGATGTCGTCGTTCTCGAAGCAGTTGCAGGCCGGATCCGGCACCTGGAAATTCTCCAGCTGCTTGCTGTTGTACGTGGAGTTGAGCTGGTTGAAGCCGGGATAGACGCTGACCGAGCCGCCGGCCGATTCGACATAGGGGAAGTCGGCGACCCACTGGTCATGCTCGTGCAGCGTCCTGGCCCAGAACACGATCGAGCCGTTGTCGAGATCGTGCTTCAATGTCGCGGTCAGCTGCCCGCCGATGGTGTCGAGATACTGCGGATTGCGCACGCCGTCGGATTGCGTGTAATAGCCGCCGATGCTGCCATACCAGCCGGTGGCCAGCTTGCCGCTCTCGAATACATCCACGCGCTCCATTCCCTCCGAGCCGTAGGTGACGCCGAGGGAGCCGGCCTGCTGATTCGAGCCGGTCTTGAGAATGAAGTTCTCCGTCGCGCCCGGCTGGCCGGGGCCGAAGATCGCGCTGGGTCCGCCCTGCACGATCTCGACGCGGTCGACCGTGTCATCCATGCGGATCAGCGAGGTGTTGTCCATGAAGGAGAGGTAGGGAGAGCCGTAGAGGGGCAGGCCCTCGAGCATGGTGGTGGAGTACGGAGAGTCGCCGCCGCCCAGGGGGAAGCCGGCCACGTCGACGTTGACACCGGTCTGTCCGCCGGAGGCTTCCGGCCAGATGCCGGGCGAGAGCTTGTAGATGGCGGCCGCGCTGCTGGGGTCCGACATGGCGATCTGCTGCGCGGAAGCGGCCACGATGTTGTAGCTGGCGTCCAGCTTTCTCACCGCTGTCGCGGTCGCGGTGACGACGACCGTCTGCAGGCTCTGGATGCTCTGCCCGGTGGGAGCCGGTGCCAGGGTGGGCGCGTTCTGCGGAGATGCGGACGCGCTCTGTGCGGTCTGCGAGCTCTGCGCGTCCTGGGCCAGGGCGCTGCCGGTGACGGCCAGGCCGCTCGCGCCCAGAATGCCGGCCACGACGGCCGCCACGCTGCTCGGCCCGACGCCGGCCAGCTTGTGGGTGGACCCGATGGCCCGTTGCCGGACCGGATAGGCGCCCCTGCGGGACGCCGTCTTGACGTTGACTCTCATGCGAATTCCCCCAATAGGAAGTGCCGCCCGAAAGAGGCGGCGAGACCAGTGAAGTGATAACCCTCGTCCGGCGGCGGCTGTTGTGTGATCGCAACAAGCGCGGACGGCGCCCCGAGCGAAGCCTGGGCGGCGCGACTTTCCGACGCGACCGAAGCGGAGCGAGCGGTCATCCTGGAAGTAGACGTTCGAGCGGGCGAAGTCCGCTATTCGCGCGGCGCAAAAAAATCCAGCCACCTTGGCCGCGGCGGCTCAGGGCACGAAAATGGCGCCGGGCGTGACGGCGGCAGGTGAACAGGCTATAAGTCGCCGATTCGCCACATCGGAGGACGCAGCCGCCCATGGATCCTTCACCAGCCGGTCATTCGCTTGCCTCGCTGATCGTGCGGGCCGCCGCCGCGGCTTGCATGCTTTGCTCCCAGCCGGTGCCGGCAGCGGCGGGCGCGGCGCGGCCGCAGCTCACCTTCCAGGTGAGCGAGGGCGGGATTCTCAACGACTTCCTGCGGCAGGGGCCGGTCGCGGCGCACCTGCTGCTGCGCTCCGGTCCGGTGCCGCGGATCCTGATTGCCTTCCCGGCCGGCAACAGCGGCGTCGGGCTCTGGTTCGCGCGCGGAGCGGGCCATGCGCCCTGGAAGATTCGAGGCGGGCTGCAGCCGGTCGATGCCCGCGATGCCCAGGGACGGGCGCTCCATGGCATCTCGGCTGAGGTGAGCATCGCCGATCGCGAGCTCGACCTGCATCAGGCGGTGCTTTCCAGCGTCCGCGTGCTGCGCGACTACCAGTCGCTCGGCACGCTCCCTCCGGGAATTGCCGCCGCGCCCACTTTGAGGGGCCGTACCTTGACGTGGTCGCGCGACCGGCTCGATGGCGCGGTGAGCTATCGCCTCAGCATCGAGGTCGTGGATGGCCGGGTGCGAGGCAGGCGCATCCTCGCGGGAGCAGATGGTGCGATCGGCCTGCGGGTCACCGGCCTCACCGGCGAGACGCCCCTCATGCCGCTCGCCGGCCACGACCTGCTGCGCAATCCGTCGGCAGGGGAGCTCGCTGCCCGCCAGACGCTGACCTTCCTTGCGTATCGCCAGAAGCTGCTCGCCGGCTCCTGGCGCTTCGACACCTATTTCGGGCGCGACACCCTGATGAGCGTGCGGCTGCTGATGCCGGTGTTGAGTCCGACTGCCGTCGAGGCGGGGCTCGACTCGGTACTCGCGCGGCTCTCCCCCGCGGGAGAGGTCGCGCACGAGGAGGACATCGGCGAGCAGGCCGTGCTCGATCATCTCAAGGCCGACGGCTCGCGCTCCGCCGCGCCGGTCTACGACTATAAGATGATCGATGAAGACTACCTGCTGGCGCCCGTGGCGGCCGCATGGCTGCTGCAGCCCGGTGAGCAGGCGCGCTCGGCAGCCTTTCTGGCAGCGCCGGTGGGCGGACCCCAGGAGCGTCATGGTTCGCGTGGCGCGGCGCTCCTCGAGAACCTGCGATACGTGGTGCAGAGTGCGCGAGCGTTCGCGGATGCGCCCGGCGTCGCACATCTCATCGGCCTCAAGCCGGGCGTGCCGGTCGGCGACTGGCGCGACAGCGACACCGGCCTCGGCGGCGGCCACTATCCTTATGACGTCAACGCCGTGTTGGTGCCGGCGGCGCTCGATGCGGCGGCCCGGCTGACGGGCAGCGGGCTTCTGTCCCGGTATCTCAGCGCCTCCGACCGCACGCTCTTCGCCGACGCGGCGCGGATGGCGAAAGTCTGGCGCGAGCGGGCTCCGCCGCTCTTCGAGATGACGTTGAGTCATTCGATTGCCGCCAATGCCGTCGAGATCTATGCCGACTCGCAGGGCGTACCGGCGCAGCCGGCTCTGGATGCGCTGGCGCCCGGGCCCCTGCGCTTTCACGTGCTGTCGCTGTCGGCGGCCGGCGAGCCCATTCCGGTCATGCATTCGGACGAGGGTTTTCTGCTGCTTTTCGGGGACCCCGAGCCGCAGGCCCTCGACCGCATCGTTTCCACGGTGATGCGTCCTTTTCCCGCGGGTCTGATGACGGGCGCGGGCATGGTCGTCGCCAACCCGGTGTTCTGCGCGCCGAAGCAGCAGGCCCTTTTCAGCCGCAACGCCTATCACGGCACCGTCGTCTGGTCGTGGCAGCAGGCGCTCTTCGCCGCGGGCCTCGCGCGCCAACTCGAGAGGCGGGATCTCCCGGCAGGCGTGCGCGCCGATCTCGAGAAGGCCCAGCGGGTGCTGTGGTCTGCGATCCAGGCCACCCGCTCCATGCAGAACGCCGAGCTCTGGTCGTGGTCGTATGAGGCAGGCCACTATGAAGTGCGGCCGTTCGGCTCCTCGGCAGCGGATGCGGACGAGTCCAACGCGGCACAGCTCTGGAGCACGGTCTACCTGGCGGTGACGCCGCCGCGTCGCCACGGAACCCGATGAGCACGCGCTCCCCGCTGCAGTCGTACGATCTTTTTCCGACACGGATCTGGCAGGCCCATCTCGACGTCATGCAGCCGCGTTTCGCGGAGTGGACGGGCTGGGTGCTGGCGCTGCGCGCGGCCCATCCCGCGCCGGCCGGCCGCACCAACCGCGGCGGCTGGAACAGCAGGGAAATGGACGTTCTGGAGCGGCCCGTCTGGGCCCCTTTGCGCCAGGCCGTGCAGGCGGCATGCGCCGCGGCGCTGGGCGAGATGGGGCGGGCCGGACGCCCGTTTGAGCTGCAGTCATGGGTCAACCTGCACGACCGCGGCGGCTTCAACTTCCTGCACATGCACGAGGCCTCGCTGCTCTCCGGCAGCTTCTACCTGGACGTGCCCGCGGGCTCGGGCGCGCTCTGCTTTCGCGATCCCCGTGCCGGTGTGCTCCATGGAAGCGTCAAAGGCTCCGTCCCCAACGGGCACGCCGACGTTCGCCTGCAGCCGAGCACGGGCCTGCTCGTACTCTTTCCCAGCTGGATGGAGCACTATGTGGAGCCGCACGAGAGCGATGCGCCGCGAATCTGCATCGCCTTCAACGCCAATCCGTAGCCGAGGGCGATGAAATACCTGCCGCTGGTCTGGGCGAGTCTCTGGCGCAACAGAGGACGCTGCATCCTGATCTTCCTTCAGGTGGCGGTGGCGTTCACCCTCTTCGGCGTGCTGCAGGGGCTGAAGACGGGCGTCGATCACGCGATCGCCGCCGCCCGCGCCGATCTGCTGATCGTCCACGGCCGCCTGAGTTGGGGCGATCGGCTGCCGCTCGGGATGATCGGGCAGATCGAATCCGTGCCCGGAGTCAGGGAGGTGATTCCGGTGGATCTTTCCATGGGCACCTATCAGAATCCCCGGCAGCGGGTGGGCCTCGTGGCGGTGAGGCCCGACAACGGCTGGCTGTCGGCGTTCACCTTCACCATCTCCCCGGCCGCGGTCAAGGCCTTCCGCGCGACGCGGACGGGTGTCCTGATCAGAAGCGAGTTGGCCCGCAAGTACGGCTGGAAGGTGGGCGACCACATTCCGCTGATGACCGATATCGCCCAACGCGACGGCTCCACCGTCTGGACGTTCGAGGTGGTGGGAACCTTCACCGACAGCGACATCGGCGGCGGCGACAGCAACATCCTGATCAATTACGACTATCTGGACGAGGCGCGTGCGAGCGACCGGGGCACCGCGCAGCACTTCAACGTCCGGATCGCGGATCCGAGGATGGCCGCGGCGGTGTCGGACGCCATCGACGGGCGATTCGCCAACTCGCCCAACGAGACCCGCAGCGAGTCCATACGCGAGATGGCGCAGGAGAACCTGCAGTCCATCGGTGATCTGGAGTTCCTCATCCGCGCGGTCGTCGCGGCGGTGATGGCGGCGCTGCTCTTTGCGACGGCGACCATGATGATTCAGTCCGTCCGCGAGCGGACGGCCGAGATCGCGGTACTGAAGACTGTCGGCTTCACGGACGGCGCGGTTTTCGCGCTGACACTCGCCGAGGCGACCGTGGTCTTCGTGGCCGCGGCCGCATGCGGCCTGGCTCTGGCGACGCTGGCGTTCCCCTATGCATCGCTGTTCTTCCGCGGCGTCTCGATGCCGTGGATCATAGTTGCGTTGGGGTTGGTTCTGGCGTTGGTGGTAGCGTTGGTGAGCGCCGCCATCCCCGCCACGCTGGCCGCGAGACTCCGGATCGCCGCGGCGCTGGCGGTGCAATGAGGTTTCCATGAGCGCCATCGGGCAATTCCTCGCGCTGCTGCGCGTGAGCCTGTCCGAGCTGCTGCTGCGCCGCGGGCCCGTGCTGACCATCTTCGTCGGTGTCGGTTGCGCCGTGGGCGTCCTGGTCTCCATGCTGGCCATGGGCAGCGGCGCGCGCCGCGAGGAGATGAGCAATGTGCGCGACGACCGGGTCGTCATCGCGGGACTGGGCCAGCGGCCCCTCTTCGGCAGCATCCCGCGGGAGGAAGCGGCCGCGGTCCAGGATCTGCCCGGCATCCGCAGGGACGGGAACGGACGGCCGATCGTGGTGATGGAGTCGATGATTCCGATCGACGGCCGCCGGCAGGGCTCGGGCGCCCGCATCTTCGTGCCGCTTTTCGGCGTTACGCCCAATGTCACGGCCTACCGGCCGGAGATGCGGTTCACTGCCGGCCGGATGTTTCATCCGGGCCTGCGCGAGCTCGTGACGAGCAATGCCTGCACGCGCCTCTTTTCCGGGTTCGGCCTCGGTGACGTGCGCCCCATTCGCGGCACGGGGTGGACCATCGTCGGTCATTTCGACCTCGGAAAGGCGAGCGGCTGCACGATCTTTGCCGATGTCAACATGATCATGTCGGCATTCGCCCGGGACACCTACAGCGGCCTGGAGGTGATGTTGCAGTCACCGGCGGACCTCGCCGCGTTTCGCGCGGCGATCAAGGCCAATCCCGCGCTGCACCTGGAGGCGATCCGGCAGCGCGTGGCCGTGGCGCAGGATTTCAAGGAGCTGAACGCGATCCTCGATTTCGCCAGCTACTTCGTCGGCATCATCATGGCGGTCGGCGGCACGCTGGGCGCCGTCAATTCGCTGTACGCGATCGTGGATGCGCGCCGGCGCGAGCTCGCCACCCTGCGGGCGATCGGCTTCCGCCCGGGGACGATCGTCGCCTGTACGCTCTGCGAGTCGATGCTGTTGGCGGTGCCGGGCGCGTTGCTCGGCGCGCTGCTCGCCTGGTTGCTCTTCAACGGGTTGTCCGCGAGTCCCTTCGGCTACAGTTTCCGGCTGGATGTCACGCCGGCTCTGGTGCTCCTCGGTGTGATCTGGGCCCTGGCAATGGGCTTCATCGGCGGCATCCTGCCTGCCGTGCGCGCGGCGCGCGTGCCGGTGGCTACGGCGCTGCGCGCGGTCTGATCGCCCTCTAGCCGCTGCCCTCTGCGCGGGAGTTCGAGATGACCTCCCGCAACGCATCGAGATCGACGGGCTTGACGAGATGTCGATGGAAGCCCGCTTCCCTGGCGCGCTGCCGATCCGCTTCCTGACCCCAGCCGGTGACGGCCACGATCCTCGTGCCGGCCGCCCAGGGGAGGGCGGCGATCCGGCGCGCGGCCTCATAGCCGTCGAGTCGCGGCATGCCGAGATCGAGCAACACGACCTCGGGGCGGAAGAGCTCCGCTTCTTCCAGGGCTTCGATGCCGTCGTGCACCACGCGGGTATCGTGACCCATCGACTGCAGCAGCATGCTGAGGCTCACGGCCGCATCATGATTGTCGTCCGCGATGAGCACCCGGCGGCTGATCGAGGGATCGAAGTGCGGCTCCGGAGCGGGTGCGCGCCTCGCGGGAGCCGCCGCGGTCGTCGGCAAATGGATCAGGAATTCGGTCCCCTTGCCGCGGCCCGCGCTTCTGACCTCGATGCGTCCCTGATGCAGCTCGATCAGCCGCTTGGCGAGCGTGAGTCCGATACCGAGCCCGCCGTCGGCATGCTCGAAGGACCGGTCGAGCTGGGCGAACGGCTCGAAGATGTGCTCCAGCATCTCCGCCGGAATTCCCATGCCGTTGTCGCGGACGTTGACGATCGCTTGGCGACCCTCCGTCCTCAGTCCGATCTCGATTCTCCCGCCCGGGGGGGTGTACTTGACGGCATTGTGCAGAATGTTGGAAACGACTTGAGTCAGCCGGATCCGGTCTCCGCTGGTGTAGACCGGGACGCCGGACGCCGCGAAGGTGACCTGGTGCCGGGCCGCCTCGGCGGATTGCCGATAGGTATCGATGACTCCCCGCAGCAGCTCCGTCAGCTCGATCGGCTCCGGCTGCAGCCGGATGCGCCCGCTGGTGATGCGCGACATGTCGAGCAGGTCATCGACCAGGTGCGTCATGTGCCGCACCTGACGCTCGAGGATGGCCGTGGCCGCCCGCAGCTCCGGCGCCAGCGTCTTGGCGTGCTTGAGCAGCTCCGCGGCCGCACAGATCGGGGCGAGCGGGTTCCTGAGCTCGTGCGCCAGGGTGGCGAGGAACTCGTCCTTCTGCCGGTCGGCCTCGCGCAGCAGGCGCTCGTTCCGTTTACGGTGCGTGATGTCGCGTGCGATCTTCGATGCGCCGATGATGACGTCTTCTTCGTCTTTGATGGGTGAGATGGTGAGCGAGACCTCGATTCGACGCCCATCGTTGGCGATGCGCACGGTCTCGTAGTGATCGATCCGCTCGCCGCGCCGCAACCGCGCGAGGATCCCGACCTCTTCGGCGTGAAGCTCGGGCGGGATGATGGTGGTGATCGGCTTGCCGATGATCTCCGCGGGCTGGTATCCGAACAGGCGCGACGCGGCCGGATTCCACGAGGTCACGATGCCATCGAGTGTCTTGCTGACGATGGCATCGTCCGAAGAGGCGACGATGGCGGCGAGCCAGGCGCGCGTGTGCTCCGCACGCTTGCGGTCGGTGACGTCACGGAAGACCACGATGATCCCGATGAGCTCGCCATTGGGCAGCCGCACGGGCGCGCCGCTGTCGTCGATGGGAACGCGGCGCCCGTCCCGGGTGATGAGGACCGTATGGTTGGCGAGGCCCACGATGCCGCCGGTCTCCACGACCTTGGCGACCGGATGCTCCACCGGAGCCCCGGTAAACTCGTTGACGATGCGGAAAATTCTTTCGAACGGCTGGTCCTTCGCGTCCGCCATGGACCAGCCCGTGATCTGCTCGGCGACCGGATTGAGGAACGTCACGGAGCCGGTGACGTCGGTCACGATGACGGCATCGCCGATGGATTTCAGCGTGACTTCGAGGGTCTCTCTCTCGCGCCGGAGGCCATGTTCGTCTGCTGCGCTGCGATCGGTCATTCTCTGCAGGTCATCCCGACGGGTGCTCGGCGATCTCCCGCTCACGCAACCATCGTGCCTGACCGCGATTCAGCCTGCGGTCGGGTTGTTCCGCGGGCGGCTCAACTTCCGTTGGGACGCCAGGGCTCGGGACGCTCGGGCGGTCCGTATCGGGCCACGAGGAAGGACGTCCTGCTGGGCGTGTAGGCGTAGTTGTCGCCGGTCTCGCGCCGCAGCTCCGCGAGACGCGCCGTCAGTTGGGCCGTCAGCGCCTCATAACCCGTCCTGCCGAAAAGATTGTGGTTCTCCTCGGGATCGGTCGCGAGATCGTAGAGCTCGAATTCCTCCGGCTGGGAGAACTGCGGAATGGCGATGAACTGGATCAGCTTGTAGCGCTCCGTGCGGATCCCCCGATGCGGCCGGACGTTCTCGGCGACGGGGTATTCGTAGTACTCGTACAGCCAATCCCTGCGCCAGTCGGTGAGGGGAGTTCCGCGCGCCAGCGGCAGGAAGCTGCGTCCCTGCGCGGTCTTCGGCACCGGGAGCCCGGCGATGTCGAGCAGAGTGACGGGCGCATCGATGTTGAGCACCATCTCCTCGCGCACCTCGCCCGCGGGAATCCGCCCGGGCCAGCGGATCATCATCGGTATCCGGATGGCGGGCTCGTACATCAGCCGCTTGTCATAGAAGCAATGCTCGCCGAGGAAGAACCCATGATCGGCCGACAGCATGATGGCGGTGTCGTCGAGCTGGCCCCTGCGCTCCAGAGCCTCGAGCACCCGCCCGACGTTCTCGTCGTTGGAGACCACCCCGGCGTAGTGGTCCTTCACCACTTCCTCGAGCGACCGGGGGTTGTCATCGTTCACCTCCGTCGTGCCTATCTTGTTGTAGGCGGAGGCCACCGCGCGCGACTTGCCGGCGTAATCGGTGAGGTCCTCGTCGAAATTCCCGGGCACCGGGATTTTCACTCCGTTGTAAAGATTCAGCAGATGGCGGGGCCGGTAGAACGGCTCGTGGGGCGCGTAAAACCAGAGGAAAAGGCAGAAGGGCTTGTCCCCGCGGCCGCGGATCCACTCGACGGCCTTCTCCGTCAGGATGTCATCGACGTAGCGGTTGTAGGTCTTGGGCTCCTCGTAGCGGCCGCCGCGCCCCTCCGTGATCGTCGGGTGCAGGTAGTTGGCCTGGCCCTTGAACCCGAAGTAGTAGTCCCACTTGTGATCCATCAGCGCGCCGCGCACGTGCGACTTGCCGATGAAGGCCGTCTCGTACCCATGCTCGCGCAACACGTCGGTCACCATCGTGAACTGGGGCGGAACCTGAGCCTCGTCATTGGTGGTGGCCCCGGTGGTATGGGAGTACGCGCCGGTGAGGAAGCTTGCCCGTGAGGGAAGGCAGAGCGCGTTGGTCGTGAAGGCGTTCCTGAAGAGCGCGCCCTCGCGGCCGATGCGGTCCATGTTCGGCGTGCGGATGATCGGGTTGCCCGCCAGGCTGAATTCGTCCGCGCGCACGCCCTCCCCGAGAAAGAAAACGATGTTGGGGCGGCGCGCCTCGTGCGGCGGTGTGCGCGACCTGGCAGCGGCGTCTGCGGCAGGCGTTGCGGCCGAGGCAGCGGCAATGGCTGTGGTGAGTCCCTGAAGAACCTCCCGTCGCGTACGCAATGTGTCGCTCATGCGGTCCTCCGAAGCATTCGCCCGCAGTCTACTGGAGTCGCATCGCACGGCACAGCGGGCGTACACTCGGCCCTCGAGGAGTACTGGAGGTATCGATGAGGCCAGGCATGCGGCTGATCCGCGGCCGCGAGTTCCTGATGGGCTGCAACGAAGGATATCCCGACGAGGCCCCGGCGCACGAGGTGACCGTCGGGGACTTCTGGATCGACGAGACGCCCGTCACCAATGCGCAGTTTGCCGAATTCATCGCCGCGACCGGACATAGGACGCTGGCCGAAACGGCGCCGGACCCGCGTGACTATCCCGGCATGCTGCCCGACATGGCGAAACCGGCCTCGGCGGTGTTTGTGCGCCCGGCGCAGCGAGTGGACACTGCGCATCCCGGCCAGTGGTGGCAATACGTCTTCGGCGCGGATTGGCAGCATCCGCAGGGACCGGCCAGCGGCATCGGCAACCGGATGGATCATCCCGCGGTTCACATCGCTTATGCCGATGCGGAGGCCTACGCGCGCTGGTGCGGCAAATCACTGCCGACCGAGGCCGAATGGGAGTTCGCCGCCCGCGGAGGTCTCGATGGCGCGATGTACGCCTGGGGAGACGAGCTTGCGCCGCAGGGGCGCATGCTGGCCAACTACTGGCAGGGGGAATTTCCGTGGCAGAACACCGGTGCCGACGGCTTCGAAGGCACATCTCCCGTGCGGGTGTATCCGTCCAACGGATTCGGTCTCTATGACATGATCGGCAATGTCTGGGAGTGGACCGTCGACTGGTATGCGGGTCCGCGCCCGGCGGGATCCACGGCCGTATGTTGCGGGGGGTCGATCGGACGCGCCGCCACCGAGGCGGAGAGTTATGATCCCGCGACCCCGGAGCTGCGCATCGGGCGCAAGGTGGTGAAGGGCGGCTCGTTCCTCTGCGCGGCCAATTACTGCCAGCGCTATCGTCCCGCCGCGAAATTCCCCCAGCCGGTCGAGAGCCCGGCCTCGCACCTCGGTTTCCGCTGTATCATCCGCCAGCCGCGCGCCAACGGGTAAACTGAGGTGAATGATCATGAGCGGCCCCGATCGAGATCCGTCCGAGACGAATTCCTCTCCCTCCGGTGCGACGCGCCGCGAGTTCGTGGCGAGCTCCGCGGCCGTCGGGCTCGCTGCCGCCGCCGGCGCAGCGCTCGGGGCGGAGCGCGAGGTCATCGAGAAGGACGTCGAGGTCAGAACCGCCGACGGCGTGTGCGATGCGGCATTCCTCCATCCCGCGGCGGGCACGCACCCGGGAGTCCTCATCTGGACCGACATCTTCGGCCTGAGGCCGGCGTTTCGCGCCATGGGCCGGCGGCTGGCGGCGCAGGGCTACGCGGTGTTGGTGCCCAACCCGTTCTATCGCACCCAGCGGGCGCCGGTCATCGCCGACGCCTCCCACTTCGATTTCGATGACCCCGCGGAACGGACGAAGGCCGAGCAATGGACCGCATCGCTGCGCGTGCCGGGAGCGATCGAGAGGGACGCAGAGGCGCATACCGCGTTTCTGGACGCGCAGCCGCAGGTCGACCGCGCGCGCAAGCTCGGCACGCAGGGCTACTGCATGGGTGGGCCTCTCGTCTTCAAGACCGCCGCGCGCGTCCCGGGAAGGATCGGTGCCGCCGCAACTTTCCACGGGGGAGGGCTCGTGACGGACAAGCCCGACAGTCCGCATCTGCTGGCGCCGCACATCAGGGCCCGTATGTACCTCGCGGTCGCAGCGAGCGATGATGCCAAGCAACCCGATGCCAAGGACAAGCTGCGCCAGGCGTTTGCGGCGGCTCACGTCTCTGCCGAGGTCGAGGTCTACTCCGGCACCATTCACGGGTGGTGCGTGCCCGACATGCCGCAACACAACGGCAAGCCCATCTACAACAGGCCCGACGCCGAGCGCGCCTGGGGGAAGTTGCTGCAGCTCTACCACGCCGTCCTGGCGTGAGCCTGCGCGCATAGCCGCAAGCCTCTGCCCGCCCCGGGATGCGCGGGCTTGTATTTCGGCGCCCCCCTATGTAGACTTGCAACCATGGGTAAGCGGACCGATGTGCGGATCTCCCTCCAGACGCTGCGGGCTCTGGAGGCCTTCCTGGAGAATCCCTCCGACGAGCTGTCCGGCGCGGACGTGCAGAAGCGAAGCGGGCTCGCCTCGGGGACGCTGTATCCGATTCTCCTGCGGCTGGAGTCCGCGGGCTGGTTCGTCAGCCGCTGGGAAGCCATCGATCCCGTCAGCGCCGGCCGGCCCCGCCGCCGCCTCTATCGCCTGACACCCAACGGTCTCGCGCGGGCGAGTGAGATCTTCGCGAGCTTCGGCAGAGGAGTTCCGGCATGAGCGGTCAACTTCCGCGGGATCTGTGGCTGGCGCGTTCTCTGGTGGGTCATGCGGCGCGCAAGGCTCCGCCCGGCCTGGCGGAACGCCTGGAGGAGGAGTGGCTCGCCGACCTGGCGGTCCGGCGCGGCGCATTTTCCCGCATCCGCTTCGCCCTCGGATGTTGTTGGGCAACGCGTATCATCGCACGCGAGTTCGGCGCGGCCGCTGCCGCGGCGACGGGCGGCAGCAGCTCCGCTTCCGGGGAGCGGCTATTGGTGGGGTATGGCGGCTTCGACTTCTCCGGGTTCTCGCGCCGCACGACCGCAATCACCGCGATCGTCTTCCTGCATGCCGGGATTTTCTACCTGTATCTGACGGGTATCACACACGCCAATGCGGTAAGCGCGCCCGACACGAAGGGCTACTTCATCTTCCGGCCGCACGAGCTCATTCCCCCGACACCGCTCCTGCCGCCGAGGATCACACGGACGATCGTGGATGACGTGCCCGTGCCCCTGCCGCTGCCCAGATTTCCGGCAGGTCCGACGGCCATCATGCCTCGCCCGCTGCAACCCGCCGTGCCCGCGCAGGTGTCGCCCGCCAGACCGGTGGATCGCGAAATGGGAGGTCCGGGCGTGGGATTTCCCAACACGGGGGACTACTATCCCGCTGCCGCGCGGCGAGGGGACGAGGCGGGCTCCTCGGTCGTCAGCGTCTGCGTCGACGCTGGGGGCAGACTTACGGCGGCCCCGACGCTCGTCGCATCATCCGGCTTCGGATTGCTCGATGCCGGCGCGCTGCGGCTGGCCAGAGACGGCTCGGGGCATTACCGCCCGACGACCGAGAACGGCCGCCCGGTGAGCTCGTGCTACGCGTTCCGCATCACGTTCCGGCTCGAGGATCAATAGCGAGGCCTAGCGCTGCCGGACGAGCGCCAGCTTCACTCCGAAGCCGAGGAAGACGAGCCCGGTCAGCCGATCGAGACGTTTGACGACCGACGGCCGCTTCAGTGCCCGCGCGATGGGTCGTGTCGCGAAGATCAACAGCGCGAACCACGCGATACCCATCAACGCGTGCAGCACCGCGAGGAGAAAGATGAAGGGCCCGACGGGCACGTGGGCCGGCAGGAACTGGGGCAGGAAGGAAACGTAGAAAACGCCGACTTTGGGATTGAGGAGGTTGGTGAGATATCCGCGACCCAGCCAGCTGCGCCTGCCCGGGGTTGGGATCTCCCCAGCGGGCTCGAGAGCGACCCGCGAGCGCGGCTTGAAAATGAGATTCAGGCCCAGCCACACGAGGTATGCCGTGCCCGCCCATTTGAGCACGGTGAAAGCGAGCTCCGAAGCGGCCAGCAGCGCGCCGAGGCCGAACGCCACGGCCGCGCCCCATGTGACGCAGCCCAGCACGATGCCGAGGCCGGCGCGCGCCGCATCCCTCGCACCTTCGGCCGCCGCGGTGCGCAGCACCAGCGCCGTGTCCAAGCCGGGCGCGATCGTGAGCAGGCCCGCGGCGATGCAGAAGGCGATCAGGGCTTGGGCTACGGTCAAGTCTCGCTCCGGTACTCGTGTTGGGCGCAGGCCCTAGATTCCGGCGTACCAGTCGTAGCCGCGGTCTTCCCAGTAGCCGCCCTGGCCGCCGGCGATGTGCCGGAAGTCGCTGACGACCTGGATGTGACGGACGTACTTGGCCATTTTATAACCGAGCTGGCGCTCCACCCGCAGCCGCAGCGGCGCGCCGTGCGCCACGTCGAGCGGTTTGCCGTTCATGTCGTAGGCGATGAGCGTCTGCGGATGCGTTGCGTCGGCAAGACCTATGCTTTCGTAGTACCGGCCGGGACTCTGGTCGCCGCCTTTGTCAGGATCGCCGCCGAGGCTGTCCGCGCAATAGAAGACGACGTACTTCGCGCCGGCTCGCAGGCGGGCCGCTCTGAGCAGCAGGGCGAGCGGCACGCCGGTCCAGCCGCCGATGGCGCTCCAGCCTTCGACGCAATCATGCCGTGTGATCTGACTTCGCGAGGGGAGCCGGCGAAGGTCGGCGACGCTCAACGACAGGGGATGAGCGACCAGGCCGTCGATCTGCAGCCGCCAGTTGACGAAACCCTCGGCAACGTGGCGGCTGTAGTCCGCGCCGCCGGGGTTGTACGTGCCGTTGGCTCTGAAATTGCGTGAGATGTCGGACGGCTTGTACTCCTGCGCCATCTGGCCGCCCGAGAGCAAGAGGCGCTGCGTCGCCCGCGTCCAGCTTTGAGCGGCGGCGAGCACGCGTTGGAAGCTCGGGCTGTCGGTGAGGGCGTCGCCCTGGAAGATCTTGCTGCAGCCGGTGAGCAACAGGCCGCTGCCCGCGAGCCCGGTGAACAACGCCTGCCGTCGGGTAATGATCTTCATTTCAATCGTCCTCGGGCGGAACGGCATAGCGGCCGGTGATCATCGAGCGCACTTCGTTGATGGGCCCCGCGAGCACCACCTCGATGAGATGGACGGCGATGAAGAGGACGATCGCGGAGGCGAAGAGGAAGTGCAGGGTACGCGCGCTCTGGCGGCCCCCCAGCACGTCGACCAGCCAGGGCGCAAACGCGTCGAAGCCCGGCGACATGCAAAGCCCCGTCAGCACCATCCCGGCCGCGAGCGCCAGGAGACCGAGGTAAGCCAGCCGCTGCAGGACGTTGTATCGCTTCGCTGCATCACCCTTCGGATGCCGCAGCCTGACGTGATCGACGATCGAGCGCGGAATGGCGCGCAGGTCGCTGACACGAGGCCAGATGTCGCGCTGGATGTGCCGGCTGCCGAAGCTCCACGCGAGGTAGAGCGCGCCGTTGGCGACCAGTATCCAGGCGAAGAAAAAATGCCAGTGCCGCGCATCCGCGAGGTCGGGGTAGCTGGGGATGGTGATCCAGCGCGGCCAGGCGTGCAGAGCCAGGAATGGCTTGTCGAAATCATCTCCCGCCTTTCCCCAGTAGAGCCGCGGGTGGGCGTTGAGGATGTCGAGCCCGCTGCCGACCATGATGAAGATGGTCAGTGCATTGACCCAGTGCGTCAGGCGGACCGGCCAGGAATGCCGGCGAATGATCTCTCGCCGCGGGGGAGGGCGGCGATCGCGGGTATCGGCTACGGCTTCGGCGGCAGGGGTCGACATGTTCTCACCTATTTCGCAGCCGATCGCGCGCCGTTACCGCAGGTCGAGCGGGCCCGCTCACCAGCGTAGCAGGCGTCGCCCGGCCAGGGCACCGAGGGCCGTTGCCGCGGCGATTCCAAGCGTATACCAGGTGACGACGAAAGCGGCGGCCTGCTCCGGGCAGTGCAGGCCATAAACCGTCGCCGCGAGGGCGCTGGCGGCGAGCCCGGCGGCGGCGCCCGTCACCGCCGGCCGCGTGGGCGCCAGACTTCGAACCACCGCGATGAGGCAGGCATAGATCGGGATGGCGAGCAGCAGAATGAGGGGCGAGCAGACCTTCCACGAGTGGCCCAGCCAGAGGGCCAAGCGGCCGGCGGGGGCGGCGCCGAGCATCTGCGCCGCCCCCAGGGCGATCATGCCCGCGATGACCAGACCCGCGACGATTGGCGGGGCGCCGACCTTCGCGCCGGGGACCGACAGGCGCCTCACCATGACCGCGCCGGCCAGCGTCAGCAGGCCGGTATAGGCGGTTTTCATCCAGAACCACGGCTGCTGCGCGGCGACGATGAGCGGCTGACAGTGCAGCCCGAGCGCGACGATGCCGAGCGTCACGGCGCCGCCGGCGGCCAGGGCTGCCAACAGCTTCCGATTGACGACGCCCGGCGGGATCGTCCGCGTGTCGCGCGCGAGCAGCTCTATGAGGTCAGCCGTTCTCATCGCGTAGAGCCTGGTTCAGCCATTTGAGGGTTCGGTGCAGCATGACGCGCGCGGACACGGCCGTAACTCCGCGCTTCTTCGCGGCTTCCTCGACGGACAGGCCCTGTAGCTTCACGTCTTCGATGAGACTTCGCTGGCGGTCGGGCAAACGTTGCAACAAACGGTCGAGATCGGTGCGCAGCGCGCCTTCTTCGGGGTTGTCGGCGGCGAAGAGCGCGTCGGCGTCCTCCAGCGGGACCTGGATGGACCGGTTCCGGCGGCGGAAGTGATCGATGAGCTTGTAACGGGCGAGGGCATATGCCCAGGGCGTGAAGGGCAGTGACCGATCGTAGCTGTCGCGCTTCAAATGCACTGCGAGCAGTGTCTCCTGGACGAGGTCCTCGACATCAGCCGCGGCGGTCCCGACGCGGCGTGCGAAGTACCCGCGCAGATAGCGTCCGAGAGCGCCGAGGAGCTCACGGTGCGCGCCCGAATCCCCCTCGAGGCTGCGGATCATCAGCGGCCGGAGGCGCTTCTCGGTCTCGTCCTGGTGCGGCACTGGAGGTCGACTCTCTCGCGGCGTGCGAGCGGTGTGATTCTAATGGATTCACGCCGCGCGGTGTAACGCTTCCCGGGCTGCCGCGAAGTAAGCCGGTACGAACCCCTGCCGATGTCCGACCTCCCCAACGAACCCCAAGAACGGAGATCCCCATGCCCTTGCGAAACATGACTCGATCGATGAGCGGCCGCGCCGGCGCGGCCGCCGCCGCAGCGCTCCTCCTGGCCGGCGTGGCCGCGGCCGGTGAGCCGGACCACGGCGTCCTGGTGCTCACGAGCACGAACGACTCCAATACCAACCAGGTCCTGGTCTACCAGTTGGACACGTATGGCGCGGCCGCACTCACCCTGACCCAGACGCTGCCGACGGGCGGCCGCGGCGGCGCGAGCGGCAACGCCGGCATCCTGCAGATGAAGGACGATTTCGGCGCGGTGGCGAATTACGGATCGAACAGTGTCAGTGAGCTCCTGAGGGAGGGGGATTTCATCCAGGTCAGGGGACAGATCAGGCTCGCGTCCGGCTGCTCGAAGCCTGACTCCGTGGCGCTCACGCGCGCGCAACTATTCGTCGCCGGCGCCAACTGCGTCGAGAGCCACGCGTGGCCGTCGGGAGCCATCGACGGCGCGGTCGTTCATCTCACCGATCCATCGGCCGCGCAGGTCGCGGTCGGCAGGACCTGGGGCGCGGTGACGTTCACTTCCGGCGCGGTGGCGCAGGTGGGCTTGACGGGCTGGGGATCCTTGAGCGGCTCCTTCACTCCGGTCCCGCTCCCGAGCAATGCGAACAACACGCCGCTCGGCGCGGCATTCTGGGGCGACATCCTGGGTTTCAATCCGGCCCACAGCCCTGACAGCTTCGCGCTCGTCGACGCGCAGCGCGATGTCTTTCCGGTCGCGGGACCGACGCCTTCCTATCCCAGCAACGCCCCTTGCTGGATAGCCAAGGGACCTGGCAACGTCTGGTACACCGGCAACAGCCCCGGCCACGCGGTCTCCATCTTCTTCAGCGACGGCAAGGGCGGCGTGTTCTACAAGTCCGTGCCCCTGCCCGGTGCGCCCACCGACATCACGGTCTCCCAGGACCGCAAGTGGCTGGCCGTCATCTACTCGGCGAATGGCAACGGCTACGTGGCCGTGTTCGCGATCGACAAATACGGTGACCTGACGCCGGCAGCCACTTCGAGCCCGGTCGGAGTCGCCGCGTTCAACGGAGTGGCGATCAGCGAGTGACCGCGGAGCCCGGCGGCCGCCTGGACTCCGGGCGGCCGCCGGTCTATCTTCGATCCGGCGGGAGTATCACGCCATGTCGAAGATCCATCATCAGCGCCGCGGCCGTCATCCGTTCGACGACGCCATCCTGGCCGCGAGGCGGGAAAAGCCGGTACCGCACGAGTTCGTGCTGCACGAGATCGCGTCGCTCTCGCCCGAGACAAGGCAGATGTTCGGCTGTCTCGCCGTGTACGTCGGGGACAGGATCGTGCTCATTCTGCGCGACAAGCGGCAGTCTCCCGCTGACAACGGCGTCTGGCTGGCGACCACGCTGGAGCATCACGCGAGCCTGCGGCGCGATTTCCCACAGATGCGATCCATCCGGGTCTTCGGCAAAGAGCCTACCCAATGGCAGGTGCTCCCGGCCGACGACGACGATTTCGAGGCGGCGGCGAGGCGGGCGTGCAGGCTCCTCCTCGCCGGCGATCCCCGGATCGGCAAGGTTCCCGAGGCCCGTGCCGCCCGCCGCGCCAGACTGCCTGCGCGGCGACCCCGGCGGGCTGCCCGGTCCAGGAGTGTCAGGTGAGCGGCGATGGCGCAGGTCCCCTGACCGATGCGGTCCGCGATGAGCCCATGCGGCGGCGCTACGAGCTCGACCTGGAGGGCGGGTTGGCCTTCATCGACTATCGGCGCGAGGGGCGCAAGGTCATCATGACGCATGCCGAAGTGCCGGCCGCACTGCGCGGCGCCGGCGTCGGGTCGGCGTTGGTGAAGGGCGCATTGGCGCTGGTGCGCGAGCGGGGCGAGAAGGTCGTGCCGCGCTGCTCGTTCGTCGCGCAATACATGCAACGGCATCCGCAGACGCTGGATCTTCTCGCCGGCGCCGGGCCCGAAGGGCCGCCTTGACACCGTGGATAACTAAGACAATACTGCCGATCGATAGGTAGCGCTACCAAGATCGGCGCCCGCGGGGAGAACGATGTGTTGAAGCCGAGCCGGCTGCCGGCGCTCAGCGCCTGGGTGCTCACGGTCTGCTGCGCCATCGGCATCGCGCCGGCGGGGGCGGCAACCGGGACGTCGGCTTCCATCGTGGTGACGGCCGATGCGCCCGGGCCGAAGATCGACCGGCACATCTTCGGTCAGTTCGCGGAGCATCTCGGCCGCGGCATCTACGGGGGCATCTGGGTGGGGCCGGGCTCTCCCATTCCCAACACCAACGGCTATCGCAACGACGTACTCGCGGCGCTGAAAGCACTTCATGTCCCCGTGATCCGCTGGCCCGGGGGCTGCTTCGCCGACGATTACCACTGGCGCGACGGGATCGGCCCGCGCGCGCAGCGTCCGGTGCGCATCAACACCCACTGGGGCAACGTCATGGAGCCGAACGCCTTCGGCACCCACGAATTCCTCGACTTTGCCGGGATGATCGGTGCCGATGCCTACCTCACCGGGAATGTCGGATCCGGCACGCCGCAGGAGATGGCCGACTGGGTCGAATACATCACGTCCGACTCGCAGAGCACGCTCGCGCAATTACGGCGTGCGAACGGGCGGAACGGGCCATGGCGGCTGCCTTTCTTCGGCATCGGCAACGAAGCCTGGGGCTGCGGCGGCAACATGCGGCCGGAGTACTACGCGGATCTCTTTCGCCGCTACGCGACGTTCGTCCGGGATCATGGCCCCGAAGGCATCACGCTGGTCGCAAGCGGTGCGCACGATGACGACTACCACTGGACGGATGTCGTCATGGCCCGCGCAGGCGATCTCGCGGACGCGTTGTCACTGCACTACTACACGATTCCCACGGGAAATTGGAAGCACAAGGGAGCGGCTTACGGGTTTGGCGAAGACCAGTGGGCATCGACGCTGAAGGCGGCGTCCCGCATCGACGAGTTCATCACGCGTCATTCGGCGATCATGGACAAGTACGATCCGCAGAAGCGGGTGGCGCTCTTCGTCGATGAGTGGGGCACCTGGTATGACCCCGAGCCGGGCACCAACCCGGGGTTCCTCTACCAGCAGAACTCGCTGCGGGACGCCCTGGTCGCGGCGATCTCGCTGAACATCTTCGAGCGTCACGCCGATCGCGTGCGCATGGCCAACATCGCGCAGATGATCAACGTCCTGCAGGCCATGATCCTCACGCGCGGAGACAGGATGGTCCTCACCCCGACCTATCACGTCTTTCGAATGTACGTGCCGTTCCAGGATGCAGCGTATCTGCCCGTCAGGATCGATACGCCGTCCTATCGATACGGGGCGGTCGTGCTGCCGGCCGTCGACGCGACCGCCGCCCGCGACACCTCCGGGACGATCCATCTGGCGCTCGTGAACCTCGATCCGCGCCATGAAGCGACGGTGTCGGCACAGATCGACGGCGCCGCGATGCATTCGGCGAGCGGGATGGTGCTCACCGCGGCGACGATGGACGCCCATAACACATTCGAACGGCCCGACTCGATCGCGCCTACTCCTTTCCGGGGGGTGCGCAAAGGCGGCCGGCTGATCTTCCGGTTGCCGCCGAAATCCGTTGCCGTCGTGGCTGTGCACTGAGGGCAGCGTAGCCGTCGCCGGAGCCGGAGCGGCAGCTCCTGGGCGGCCGCCGGGCCGCACGGCCTTGATCTGGATCACGGAATGCGGCTGTTTCCCGTGATACCGGTCGCTGTCAATTGGTATGGGATCGGGAATCCTTGACCCCTCGGATCAGGGGGATCGGGGAAAACCCGATGACTGCTTACGTGCTCGTGACAGCCAGCATTGCAATTGGCGCGGCCGCCGGGGTCGCCGCCTATCTCTTTGCCCACGGATGGCGCGCCGGCGTGCGCACCGAAGGCAGCGGCGACGGGGCGATGCTCCGAACGCTGATCGACAACCTTCCGGACCTCATCTATGTGAAGGATGTCGACGGGCGCTTCCTCCTGGCCAACGTGGCGGTCGCGCGCGTCATGGGCGCGTCCAGCCCGGACGAGCTGCTCGGCAAGAACGACTTCGACTTCCACGCCCGCGAGTTGGCGACTCTCTATCACGAGGACGAGCAGGCCGTGATCCGCTCCGGCAAGCCGCTGCTGGCGCGTGAGGAGGAGTGCCGCGATCCGGCCGGCAACCTCATGCACCTGGAGACGACGAAGATACCGTTGCGCGATGCGAACGGCGGGGTGACCGGGCTGGTGGGCATAGGCCGGGACATCACGCAGCGGGTCGTGGAGGCGCGGGCGCTCGATGGCGCCGTGCGCGAATCGCGGGAAACCATTCAGGCGGTGCTCGCCGGCGCGAGCGATCGGCGCATCGCCATGCACGGCAAGACCGGCAACCTGCTCCTGCTCGCGCAGGGCGTCAACGAGCTGATCGACAGCCTCTCCACCACCGTCGCGGAAACCGCGCGGGTCGTGGGTCTCGCGGTGGAGGGTGATCTCACATCCAGAATGAGTGTCGATGACAGGTCCGGTGACTTCAAGGCACTCGCCACGTCGGTCAACTCCATGGTGCAGGCGATGCGGGATGTCGTCGCGGGCCTGACCAGGACCTGTCGCGCGGTTCAGTCCGGTGCGGACGAGATCTCGCGCGGCAACCTGGATCTGAGCAAGCGGACCGAAGAACAGGCCTCGAGCCTGGAGGAGACGAGCTCCTCGATGGAGGAGATGACCTCGACGGTGAGGAACAATGCCGAGAACGCCGTCCAGGCCAATCATCTGGCGATGGCGGCGCGCGAGCAGGCCGAGCGGGGCGGCAGCGTCGTGGGCGCCGCCGTGGCGGCGATGTCCGAGATCAGCTCGGCCAGCCGCAAGATCGCGGAGATCATCGGCGTGATCGATGAGATCGCCTTCCAGACGAATCTGCTCGCGTTGAATGCGGCGGTGGAGGCGGCGCGGGCCGGCGAGCAGGGCCGTGGATTCGCGGTGGTTGCATCCGAGGTGCGCAATCTCGCATCGCGCAGCGCCGGGGCCGCCAAGGAGATCAAGGCGCTCATTCAGGATTCGGTGGGCAAGGTGAACGAAGGGACCAAGCTGGTCGACGAGTCCGGGAGGGTGCTCGGTGAGATCGTGACCCGGGTGAAGAAGGTGACCGACGTCATGGCGGAGATCGCGGACTCCAGCCGTGAGCAGGCCTCGGGAATCGAGCAGGTGAACCGGGCGGTCTCGTCGATGGATTCCGGCACGCAGCAGAACGCCGCGCTGGTGGAACAGGCCACGGCCGCCGCGCAGGCGCTGAGCGAGCAGGCCACCCACATGATGAACCAGATCGGCCGCTATCGCCTCGGCCGGGCGGCCGCCGCTTCAGCTGCCGGCCCTGCCGGCGCCCGAGCCACCACCGCCCGCACGCGCGCGCTGGCCTGAGCCGCCGCGCCGCGGGTCGTCCCGCCGTTCTTCCTATTGGCTGAGCAGCGCGGTGATCCGATCGAGCTGCGCGCGGTAGTCGTCGAGCACCTTGGCGGTGACGGTGGTGTATTGGCCGGCCAGGCTCCAGTCGCGCGCCTCCAGGGATTCACGCACCGCGGGAATCGTCTTGGGCGCGTAGCCGGTCAGGTTGCCCGGCGCCATCATCATGTTCTTGTACCACGCGCGTCCCGGCAGGCCCGCCTCATCGAGCAGATGCTGCTCCATGTTGCCCATCAGTCCGTTGATCTCGCGCAGCCGGCGATCGGGAATGGAGAGGCCGGCCGCGGCGCGCGCGTCGTAAGCCGACTCATACGCCTGAGCGCTCCGCTGCAGCCTTTGCGCCGCCTGATCGAGCGGCCCGAGGTCGATGTCCGGGACGTCCGACAGACGCTCCGGCGGCGCCACCGGGCGAGTCGGATCGGTTACGAGCCGGTAGGCGTCCGCATCGAGCAGCTTGTGCTGCTGCTCGGCGGCCTTGCGCTCCCCGGCCACTTCCTTGTGCAGCTCCGTGACGTAACGGTCCAGCGTGGCGCTGAAATCGGCGAAACGCATGGGCAGCACCTGCGCATCGGCGGTGCGCATCGCGATGTGGCCGGCCACTTCCGCGAGGGCGACTTCGTACTCGAACGTGGGATCGCCGAAGCGGATGAAATGGTCGAACGAGTCGTAACGCGAATGATAGATGCCGGCGTCATCGTCCTCACCGCCAAACTCGACATTGAGCGAGGCGATGCCGAGATGATCGAGGAATGAGCTGTAATCCGATCCCGAGCCCAGGGGTCCGAGCGGAATATCCCCGCCCGCGGCGACGAGCCGGGCGCGCTCCCGGGCCATGGGGTCGGCACTCGGCTCGGTTCCCCGGACCTCGATGAAGGCGCGCTCGCGCTGCTGCACGCTCACTTTCATCTCGGGATCGGTCACACCGGAGGCCACCTGGTTGACCATGTGCTGCAGGGGAGCGCTGCCGTCGACGGACAGAAATCCGCGCGCGTTGGTATCGGAGTTGACATACAACACCGCCTTCTGCTGCAGCTCCCGGGCGTGGGTCTCCGCCCACTCCGTGGAGCCGAGAAGCGCCGGCTCCTCTCCGTCCCAGCTCGCGTAGACGAGGGTCCGCCGGGGACGCCAGCCCTGCCGGTGCAGGGCGCCGAGCGCCTTGACCTCGCCCATGAGGGCGATGGTGCCCGCGAGCGGATCCCAGGCGCCGAACACCCAGCCGTCATGATGGTTGCCGCGGAGCACCCATTGATTGGCGTCCGTGGAGCCCTTCAGCACCGCGATCACGTCGTAGATCGGCTTCAGGGTCCAGTTGGATTTCACCAGCAGGTGCACCTGCGCAGGTCCGGCGCCGATGTGGTAGGTCATCGGCAGCGCCCCGCGCCAGCTCGCCGGAGCAACCGGTCCGCCCAGCGCCTGCAGCAGAGGCGTCGCATCGGCGTAGGAGATCGGCAGCACCGGGATCTTGAGAATCGTCTTGGCGTCCTTGATGGGAATGTGTTTCGCGCCCGGCACGGAGCCGTACCCCGGTGTCGTCGGATCACCCGGATACCACTCCATATTCATGACCGACCCGCGCTGCACGCCCTCCGGCGGCCGCCAGCCGCCCTTGGGATACGAGTCACCCCGCCCGTAGCCGTCGTCGGCCGGATCGGAATAGATCAGGCACCCCACCGCGCCGTGCTCGTACGCCAGCTCCGGCTTCAGGCCGCGCCAGCCGCCGCCGTAACGCACGATCACGATCTTGCCTTTGACGCTGATGCCGTAGCGGGCGAGCTCCTTGTAGTCGTCCGGCATCCCGTAGTTGACGTACACCAGCGGTCCGGTTACATCGCCGTCCGCGCCGTAGGCGTTGTACGGCGGCAAGGCGCCGCCGAGAGCGGATGTGCGGTCACCCTGCACCGCCGGCTCGTGCAACGCGGCCTTGAAAATCGTCGGTGCCGTGAGCTCCACCAGTTCCTGCTTCGGCGTCGGGTAGAGCACGTCGAAGGTCTCGATGCGCGCGTCCCAGCCCCATTTCCTGAACTGCGCCAGCAGGAATTCCGCATTGGCCTTGTCGTGCGGCGAGCCCACCTGGTTGGGCTGCGACGACAGCGTCCGCAGCCAATCGCGCATGTCGCCGGCGCTGAGCTGGGCATCGAAACGCTGCTCCAGATCGCGCTCCTGCGCCGCGCCGCTCGCCGTGAAGCCGAGCATGTCCGATCCGGTCGGAGTCATCGCGGGCTGCGGCATGGCGGTGCCGGCGACGAGACAGGTCAACGACAGGCACCTCAAACCCACGAAGATCCTACGACTCATCAGTGACATGTGCGCAAACCTCTCGGACGGGGCCGGCTTAGTTTACTTCGTGGGCGCTCCGAACCACCGCATCGCCCGCTCGGGTCGTCGCAAAATGGCGCGGCCGCGGATCATGCATCATAATCGGCTCCCTGCAAGAGGCCCGCAAAAGGAGAGACATCATGTTGCGACGTCCCCTGGGAAAGACCGGCACCACCGTTTCCGCCATCGGCCTCGGCTGCATGGGAATGTCGGAGTTTTACGGGCCTGGCGATGACCAGCAGTCGCTCGAGACGCTGGCGACCGCGCTGCAGCAGGGAATCGATTTCGTGGACACCGCAGACATGTACGGGCTCGGCCACAATGAGGAGCTGCTCGGGCGCTTCCTGAAGGGCCGGCGGGGCCGCATGGTGGTCGCCACCAAGTTCGGCATCGTGCGGGATCCTGACGCGCCGGCGGCACGCCGCATCGACAACTCGCCGCAATACATCCGTCAGGCCTGCGACGCCTCGTTGCGCCGCTTGGGCATAGACACGATAGATCTCTACTACGCCCACCGGCGTGACCGGGCCGTGCCCATCGAGGAGACCGTCGGCGCGATGGCGGGGCTGGTGAAGGCCGGAAAAGTGCGCTACCTCGGCTTGTCGGAAGTGTCGCCGGAAACCCTGCGGCGGGCGCACGCGGTGCATCCGATCACCGCGCTTCAGTCGGAATACTCCCTCTCGACGCGCGGGCCGGAGCATCAGATGCTGGCCACGTGCCGTGAGCTCGGCGTGACCTTCGTCGCCTACAGTCCGCTCGGCCGCGCGATCCTCACGGGCGCGGTGAAGAACGCGGAGTCGCTGGCGCCAGGGGACTTCCGCCGCAGCAATCCCCGCTTCCAGGGCGATGCCCTGCAGACGAACCTCCGTCTCGTCCAGGGTCTCGCCGACTTCGCCGACCGGCGCGGCGCGACCGGCGGGCAGATCGCGCTCGCCTGGCTCCTGTCCAAACACTCCGATGTCGTGCCGATACCGGGCACGAAGCGCCCGCGCTACGTCATCGAGAATGCCGCCGCGGCGGACATCAGGCTGAGCGCCGCGGAGATCGCGACCCTCGATGAGCTTTTCGATCCCGCAGCCGTGGCCGGCGACCGCTATACTCCTGCCGGCATGGCCAACGTCGAGAGCGACTGACCGGCGCGGGCGGGGGGAACATGCTTCATCTCTACGTGCTCTACGCCTGCGTGCACTTTGCCGGCAAGCATGTTCCCCAGGCGGGCAAGACCCAGTGTGTCGAGTCGCAGGTTTTCTTCAACGCCGGGCAATGCAGGCGCCAGCTGCCGAAGCGTCCCGACAAGGCGCAGAAAACCGACTACGGGCGGAGTTGGCTCGAATGCGACGCAACGACGGCCGATTCGTGGATACCGGCCGCCGAGGCGAACGAGTCGGGCAACCGCATGTACAAGGCGATCGCTGCCGTGTCCGATGCGGGCGCGCTTGCGGCTCTGCTGGCGCCGCTTGCTCCGCAGGAGCGCGCGGCGCTTGCGCCGGGTGACTTCAAGGGTCGATTGGAGAGATCGTTCCAGGGTCCCGGCCGCCTGTCGTTTTTCATCATCGGAACCGGCTCCCGCGTGCTCGCGGTAGCGGTGACCAACCTGGACGACTTCCAATTCGCCGACTTCGCGACCGACGTCTCATCCTCCGCCGCGGCGATGACGGGTGACGAGGACCTCGACTTCTCGACCATCGCGGAAGATGCCGGCATCCAACTGAGCTATCACACGGAGATGTCACGGCGCGACAAGCCGCCGCCGGGCGGCATGAGGGCCGAGCCCTAGCGGCTGGTCGGCGCGGGCGCCGGTGCGGCCGGCGTTGCGGCGGGGGAGGGATGCACCACGCCCTCGAGCATGGTGCGCGCGCCGTTCCAGACGATCTGCGTGCCGATGGCCAGCAGGATGAAGGCCGTCAGCCGGATCATGATGTCGGTCCCGGTCGTTCCGAGGCGTCTGATCAGCCGGTCCGCGTAGCGATAGCAGAGGTAGATCGCGAGGGCCGTGATCAGGACGCCCACGACGTGCGCCAGCGTCGTGATCAACAGCGCCCGCAGGCCCCGCGGCGGATTGGCGCCGAGGGTGACCGCGACCGATATCGATCCGGGACCGACGGTCAGCGGCATGGTGAGCGGGTAGAAGGCGCGTTGCGTGAGGCCGTCCGGAGTGGCGCTGCGGCTGGATGGGGAGACCTCCGGAGTCGCCGGGCCATTCAGCAGCGACCAGGCGAAGGCGCACACCACGATGCCGCCCGCGACCTGGACCGCAGGAATGGAGACCCCGAAGAAATCCAGGACGTAGGCGCCGATCAGGACCGAGGCGAGCAGCAGTACGAAGCTATTGAATGCGACCAGCTTGGCGGTGCGTGCCCGCTCCTCGCGCGTCAGATCCGAGGTCATGGCGAGGTAGATCGGTGCGCCGGCGAACGGATCGATGATCGGCAGCAGCGCCGCGACCGCTATGAATACGATGCCGGCGAAATACTGGATGCGTTCGAGGAGCATGTGTACTCTCAATGAGCGTGAGACGGGGCGCCGTTCATACCGCTGATTCTCACGGTGCCGCGGCCAGCGGCAGCAGGAGAGCGCTGGCGCGGCTGCGCTCGTGGAACAGGCTGATGTGCGCCACCCGCGCGTTCTTCGGATCCTCGTAACCGATGCGGCCGCCGGTGTTGTAATTCTTCTGGTAGTCGGGCGAATTGAGCGGCATCACCACCAGCCGCAGGCGGGCGCCCGCCGGAATCCGCCACGCCATCCAGTTGAAGGTGAACGGAATCGTGACCACCTGTCCGGGCTTCAGCAGCTCCTGTTTGAAAAAGCCATCGCGAAAGCGTGCGCGGCGGATATCCTGCCCGAGCGTCACCGCGGAGCCGTCGGGCTGCACCATCTGCACCTGCGCCCACAGATCGAAGTCGGGGGCATCCGACCGTACGATGAGATTGAGGTGCATCTGCCCCGCCACTTCCACGCTGTGCGGCAACGGCGCGGAATGAAACACCAGGGCGTCCTTCTCGTACGCGCGGAACTGGCTGAGCAGGTCTTCATCGGCGGCATATTGCGCGACGGCGAGCTCGGGCAGCGTGCGCGGATCATCGACGATCCGTGCCGGCGGCTCCGTACCGGGCTTCGACCGTGACAGCGCGCCGGATTGGAATAAATCCCCGGGCGTGCCGGCCGGATCCTCGAGATAGAGGGTGAGGCTCTGCCCGGAGGAGGCACCGTCCAGGGAGTGCGCATGGCGCCACTCGTTGGCGCCCATCATGTAGTAGGTCACGCGATCGTGCAGCAGCGCGGGGCGGGGACCGCGGCCCAGCACCCAATCGTACCAATCGGCATGGAGCGCGTTCATGTCCAGCACGGCGGAATCCGGAATGGCGAGGCCCTCGATCGTCTTCTGCGGATGCTGCGTGCCCAGATGGTCCCACGGCCCGATGACGAGCAGGATGTGGGCGGCCTCCTGCGGCGAGGCGTAGCGGAGGAATCGCCGGTAGTAATGCAGCGCGCCCGGCTGATCGTCATCGAAGAAGCCGGTGGCGGTGAGCACCGGGAAGCGCATGCGCGCGAACTCCGCGGGTGTCGGCTCGGCGGCGAGGTTGAAGGCTTCGTCGCCGACATGATCGAGCCACATCTTCATGAACGACTCCCGCCTGCCGCTGCTGTCTTCCATCCACCAGTCATCCTGAGCGATGCCGATGTCCTCATCCAGCGTGCGAAATGGAGCCTGGCGGGCGTAGTGCTCCAGCATCTTCCTCTGCCAGTAGTCGCTGCGGATGTAGTCGTCGTTCAGCGTGCGGCCTGCGACGTATCCCAGGATCACGGCGGACCAGGCTTGGGGAATGCCGTTCGTATTGGGGACGTCCCAGCCGGGATAGATCGGCACATACGGCGCGATGCCCGACAGATGCGGCGGAAGCTGCGACGCCGTGTGCCACTGCGTCATGCCGACGAACGAGCCGCCGTACATGAAGACGTGCCCGTCGCTCCAGGGTTGATGGGCGATCCATTCCACCGCGTCGTGCCCGTCGCGGCTGACCTGCAGGCCGATATTGTCGCTCTTCTCGCCGCCTGAACGGCCGCGTCCGCGCACCTCCATCTGCACGAACACGTAGCCACGCTGCACGAATGTCCTGAAATCCTGATCGCGGCCGCCGTCGATGTCGTACTGGGTGAGCTCGAGGACCGTCGGGGCCTTGCTTACGGGATGCGAGGGCTTGAAAATCCAGGCTTCCAGCTTGACGCCGTCCCTCATCGGGACCATCCGGCTCATCTCGATGTCGTAGCCAGGGCCGACCTGCGCCTGCGCGGGCGCGGGCGGTGCCGTGGTCGCGCCCGATGCGAATGGCGCGAGCGCCAGAGCGAGCGTCAAGGCTGCTGCACGAACCATGGAAGACCCCCCTTTTAAACCGATGCAGTGGCGGAGAACTCTAATACTCAGAACGATGGGAGTGAACTGTGGTGAAGCTGTGACGCTCGCGCGACGCCTCTGGAAGCTCGCGCTGCTCGGTCTTTTGATGATGCTCGCCGGGGGATTCCAGCCGGCGCCCGCGGCCGCTCCCAAAACCGCCGCACCACCGGTCATTCCCGACCTCAGTCCCTGGCTGCAGAAGGACGCCAGGCCCGGGGAGGCGGCCTGGAGTCACGCCGCCCACTTCTCCATCGCCTATGAAATCAATCCGGGGCACAACACTCCGGCGCCGGTATCGACGCAGGTCGATGCCGGCTACACCGCGGACGCGCTCTGGCTGCGCTTCCAGGCACAGGATCCGCATCCGAACGACGTCGGCCTGCGCTACCGGGAGCACGACGACATGGCGAGCTACATCGACGATTTCGTCGGCGTGATGTTGAGCCCCTTCAACGACACCCAATGGGCCTACGAATTCTTCTGTACGGCCGGCGGCACCGAATGGGACGCGTTCCGGCAGCAGAACAACGAATACGGATCGTGGGACGCGGTGTGGGGCTGCACCGCTTCGCGGACCGCCACCGGCTATCAGGTGGTCATGAAGATCCCGCTCGCTTCCTTCAAGTTCCCGCACAGCCCGGGTCCGCAGAAGTGGGGGTTCATCTTCTTCCGCAACTGGCCGCGCAACATCCGGCACCAGCTTTTCAGCCAGCCGTTGAACTACGACAGCAACTGCACCCTGTGCAGCATGGTGCCCCTGAGCACGGCCGCGCCCATCAGGGCGAGTCCGGCCGATTTCCAGCTGATCCCATCGGCCACCGTGATTCGCACCGACTCCAGGGGCGCGTCCGGCGGACTGAAGCAGGGGTCGCCGGACCTGCAGGCCAGCCTCGATGCGCGCTGGGTCCTGCGTCCCGACCTCGAATGGTCGGCGACCATCAATCCCAATTTCTCCCAGGTGGCGCCCGATGTGCTGCAGCTGAGCGCCAACAAGCAGTTCGCGGTCTTCTATCAGGAGAACCGTCCGTTCTTCGAGCAGGG
>Ga0335072_10001294_pt1 | contig 41037 bp, 36 predicted proteins | sample Lox_Sample_21_FD_206725 | JGI IMG/M metagenome (GOLD analysis project Ga0335072, IMG submission 206725) | Soil microbial communities from Loxahatchee National Wildlife Refuge, Florida, United States - Lox_Sample_2.1 | ecosystem: Environmental > Terrestrial > Soil > Wetlands | place: USA... | reverse complement strand
TCGCCAAGGTTGAGACCATCCAGAAGCAAGGCGAGATCAACGGCGTCGAGGGCATGGATATGCTCGGCGGCAATGCCGCGCGCGCGCTCGAAGGCGAACTGTCCTGCATCGGCGCGCTGCTGTCGGCGGAAACCGGCATTGTCGACAGCCACGGCTATATGACGGCGCTGTGGGGCGAGCTTGAGGATCATGGCGGCATGATCGCGTTCGAGACTCCGGTCGAGCGCATCAGCTATCGGGCGCCGCATTGGCGGGTGCAATTCGGCGGGAACGAGCCGGGCACGATCGAATTCGACGCCGTGGTCAACGCCGCCGGCCTCGGTGCGCAGGCGCTGACCCGCCGCGTCGAAGGCTATCCGGCCGACAAGGTGCCGAGGCTCGTCCTCGCCAAGGGCAACTATTTCAGCTTCGCCGGCCGGCCGGTGTTCTCGCGGCTGGTCTATCCGACGCCGGTCGACGGCGGGCTTGGCGTTCACGTCACGCTCGATCTCGCCGGCCGCATGCGCTTTGGTCCCGATGTCGAATGGATCACGCAAGAGACCTATACCGTCGATCCGCGGCGCGCCGACAGTTTCTATGCGCGCATCCGCACCTATTGGCCCAGCCTGCCGGACCATTCTCTGGTGCCGGACTATTGCGGCATCAGGCCGAAGCTGACCGGGCCGGGCGAGCCGGCCGCCGATTTTCTGATCGCGGGCCCCGCGGCTCACGGCATGCCGCGGCTCGTCAATCTGTTCGGCATCGAATCGCCCGGCCTGACATCGTCGCTGTCGATTGCCGACGACGTCACCAAGCTTCTCAACTGAACAGCAGATTATCGTACAGACGGCTGCGATACGGGCTGCGCTTGCGCGATCGTGCCCGGATCATCCTCGATCGCGTCGGCGGCGACCTGATCGATCTGGCGGCGATTGTTGAGCGCGCTCTTCGGCGAAGTGACCGAATTCAACTGCGTCGCGACGCTCGACACCGTCACCGGCGTATAAGCCTGCGCCGGATTGCCGGTATAGGCCATCAGGCCGCTTTTGGTGGCGACGATGTCGCCCGGCCGCAAGGTCGGATCGGTCGGCAAGTCATAAGGCGCAAGCCCCATCGCGTTCTTGCCGTTGCAGGTGCAATTGGCGACGAGTTCCTTGCGATAGACAAAGGCGGTGTCGAGATCGGTGTAACGCGAGCCGTCCTTGGCGACGGAATTCTCGATTTCGGCGCCGTAGAAGACCTTGGTCTTGCTGGCGGGGCACATCGACCGGCAGGCCTCGACCGGCGTCGCGTTCATGACCCGCGCTTCGAGCGGGAAGTGCTGGCCGTCGCACAGCCGCACGCAATAAGCCACTCCATGGCCGGTCGAGCCGGCGCTCTGGCGCACGCTTTCCTGACCGAGCGGCGGCGGCGTCGCCGGTCCCGGCCCGGCATAGGAGGACACTGAGGGATTGGGGCCTTTGTCCGGGCCACCAAACAAAAAGTCGAAGAAGCCGGCCCTGGCCGGGGCAACCGCGAAAACGGTCGCCAGCACCGCGCCGGCAAGCGCGATTGCCTGCGATTTAAATTGTTTGCTGCTGCGCCCCATGGTGACGCCCCGCCTGCCCTTCGCCGGCACGCTGCCAAATAACCCGGATGATTAAGGAAAAGTTCGCGCCGAGCGGCGCCACGATGAAGGGAAAGGTTCACCATCTCATGGCGTGAGCGCGCCAAGACGGCGGCGATTTGGCGCCATGGTTAACAAGATCCGCAAGGTTCCTACGGTTGCCTCGCCGCGCGCCCCTTCAGAAATAGCGCAGCCAGACATAAACGTGGCAGATGAGGATCGACACGACCGTCATCGGCAGGGCGTAGAGCGTGTATTTGACGAAGCCGAAGGCTATGCCGTTACGCTCGGCAATTCCGGCGATGGTGAGATTGGCCGACGCACCGACCAGCGTGCCGTTGCCGCCGAGGCAGGCGCCGAGCGACAGGCACCACCACAGCGGCTCGATCTGTCGAGGCTCGATGTGGCCGCCCGAACCGAAAGCCGGCGCCGCGCTCTTGATCATCGGGATCATGGTGGCGACGAAGGGAATATTGTCGATGATCGCCGACAACAGCGCCGAGCCCCAAAGAATGGCATAACCCGCGAGCGCCAGATCATTTCCGGTCGCGGCAACAAGCTTGTCGGCGAGAATCTGGATAAGCCCGCTCATCTCGACCGCGTGGACCACAATGAACAGACCGATGAAGAAGAAGATCGTGATCCACTCGATCTCGGTCAGCGTGCGCGACACATTGTCGGCCTGCTTGTCGCGGTGATGCTGCCAATTGTCGAGCAGCATCAGTAAAGCCGCGCCTCCCATAGCGATGGTGGCAGACTCAAGATGCAGCCGACCGGCGAAAATCAGCGCCATGATCACCAGCGCCAAGATCGCAGCCGATTGCACAAGCAGCGGCATGTCGGTAATGGCAGCGCGCGCGTTCATCGTCATGACCCGCAACCGGTTCTCGATGGTCGCCGGCGTCGCGCGGCCCCAGAGCAGATGTACCATCAGCAATTGCGCCACGAGCACCAGAAGGGCGGCCGGCCCGGCATTGAGCAAAAAGGCGTTGAACGACAGGCCGACGCGCGAGCCGATCATGATATTGGGCGGATCGCCGATCAGCGTCGCCGCGCCGCCGATATTGGAGGCGACGATCTCGGCGAACAGAAACGGATAGGGCGGAATCAACAGTTCACGCGTGATCGCGAGCGTAACCGGAGCGACCAGAAGCGCGGTGGTGACGTTGTTGAGAATCGCCGAAATGAAGCAGGTGGCCAGTTGAAGCAGGAGAAGCAGCGCGGCCGGATGCGCCCGCGCCAGCTGGGCGGAACGGATGGCGATATATTCGAAGATTCCGGAGCGCTGCGCGATCGACATCATGATCATGAGGCCGGCGAGCGTGCCGATGGTATTCCAGTCGATGCCGCGCAAGGCTTCCGCCTGATCGAGCGCGCCGGTGAGCACCACGAGGCCCGCCGCGATCAGCGCGATGATGGCGCGGTTCAACTGATCCCAAATGATGGCGGCATAGGTGACGCAAAGCAGCGCCATCGATACCCATTTCGGGTCAAGGCCGAAAACGATGTGCGGGATGAAAGGGTCGGTCACGGCGGCGCCTCAACTTACCTTCGCGTAACCGGGACCTCCGCGCGGCGCAACAACAATCGGCAAGGCGATGCCGAAATCGGGGAGACGCACCGGTTCTGAGGAAGCGGCTTACCGATCCGTAAGCTTGAATTCGATGCGCCGGTTGCGACGATAAGCGTCTTCGGTATTGCCGGTATCGATCGGCTGAAATTCGCCGAACGCAGCGGCAACCAGATGGGTCGGCTTGACGCCTTTTTCGATGAGGTAATTCACGACGGAAATTGCACGCGCCGCCGAGAGATCCCAATTGGACTTGAACTGGCCGATCACGGGACGCACGTCGGTATGGCCGTCGACCCGCAGGACCCAGGGGATGTTGGCGGGGATCTGGCTTTCCAAGCCGATAATCGCTGTTGCGACCTTGTCGAGCTCTTCATGGCCTTCCGGCTTGAGATCGGCCTTGCCGGTGTCGAAGAAGATTTCGGACTGCAGCGCGAAGCGATCGCCGACAATGCGGATGTCGGGCCGGTTGCCGAGAATGTCGCGCAACTTGCCGAAGAACTCGGAGCGGTAGTTCGAGAGCTCTTGCGCACGCTGGGCCAGCGCCAGATTGAGCTGCGTGCCCAGATCCGTGATCCGCGTCTGCGCTTCCTGGTCTTTCTTGGTCGAAATATCGAGCGCCGACTGTATGGTGGCCATCTGCTGGCGCAGCGCTGCGATCTGCTGGTTGAGCATCTCGACCTGGCTCAGCGCGTCCGCGGAGGTCTTCTTCTCAGCCTGGATTGAGCCGGTCAGATCGTTGATCTTGCCTTGCGCTGCGGCTAGGCCCGCATTCGCGCTGTCATCGAGGCTCTTATACTTGTCGCGCTCGCTTTGGGCGGCCGCGAGGTCCGCATTCGCACTGTCGCTGAGGCTCTTGTACTTGTCGCGATCGCTTTCGGCCGTGGTCAGCGAGGCGCGCAGGTCGCCAAGCCGCTTTTGCAGATCGGTGTTGCCGGCCTTCTCCATCGACAGCATGTCGGCAAGCTTCGCCACCTGCGCATCGAGGCGGTGCAATGCCGTATCCTTCCCCTGCACTTCCTGCTGCAGATAAAATTGCACCACGACGAAGACGGTGAGCAGAAAAATGATGCCGAGAATGAGCGTCGACAGCGCGTCGACGAAGCCCGGCCAGTAGTTCATGCCGCTTTCGCCGCGGCGCGCTCGTGCAAGTGCCATGTCTATCAGCTCGTGTCTATCAGCTCGCGTGTGTCAGCCCGTGTCCGTCGGTTCGCGTCCCGCTATCTCATTCCTGGGGCGCCACGCTGATAACCGGATAGCGGCGTCATTGTTTCTCTTTCTCGCGCGTAGCGACCTCGAGCAGGCGCTTGATCTCGGTCTGCTGGGCCGCCTGGCTTTCGACCCAGTCTCGGATCATCTGCTGCTCCAGCCTCATATTGTGGACCAGGCTTTGGATCGCCTCGGCGAGATTTGCCATCGCCGCGGCCGCGGCCTTGCTGCCGCCGGCGTCGCTCACCGCAGCGCGCAAGCGCTCGATCGCATTGCGCATTTCGCTGGCATTGCCGGGAACTACGGCCGTCGACACCGTCGTCTGGTCGTGGACGGTGGTGGACAGCCAATCTTCCAGTTCGGTGTAAAAGCGATTTTGCGCCTGACTCGACTGCAAATCGAGAAAGCCCAACACCAGCGAACCGGCCAAGCCGAACAAGGAGGAAGAAAACGAGATTCCCATTCCGCTGAGCGGTGCGGCCAACCCCTGGCGCAGCGAGTCAAACATCGAGGCGGCGTCCCCGGTCGCCTTGAGCCCCTGGATGACGCCGCCGACCGAACTCACCGTCGCGATCAAGCCCCAGAACGTGCCGAGGAGTCCGAGAAACACCAGGAGCCCGGTCATATAGCGCGAAATGTCGCGCGCCTCGTCAAGGCGCGTGGCGATCGAGTCGAGGATGCTGCGCATCATGGCCGCCGAAATGGCGACACGGCCGGCGCGGCTGCCGAGAATGGCCGCCATCGGAGCCAATAGCACCGGCGGCCGCCCAGGCTTGCCCTCGCGATCGCCAACGCGAACCCGATTGACCCAGGCAATCTCCGGAGAGAGGCGCAGAACCTGCCGGAACGCCAGCGCTACGCCGATCGCAAGTACCAGGATAATCAAGCTGTTGAGGCCCGGATTGGCCATGAACGCGACGTGTATCTGCTCGTGCAGCAGGAACACCACGACGCCGATCAGCGCAACGAATATGAGCATCCGAACGAGAAAGACGCCGGGCGAGGAAAGCTTCAGCGGATCGGTTTCTCTTGCCATGAGACTAATCAGGACTGTTCAACACGCCATGCCACACGGCAACAAGCCTGGACTAGAAATAAGGCGTCAGCAAGCGGCATGTGTTCGGCGCCCCCGTGCGCGGAAGAATGAGCAGCCTCCGCGTCCACTTTCGGATCCCTGCGCGAGTCCGAAGCGGCAAGACACAATCCCGGCCCATACGTTCCGGCATTACGGCACGAAGACCAGGAAGATGAATGTGGCGAACACCACCAAATGCACGAGGCCGGCGAGAATATTGGTGCGGCCGGAGCCGAAGGTGAGAACGCTCAGGAACAAAGTCAGCGCCAAGAGCAGCGTATCGCGGGAACTGACGCCGATCTGAATCTGCTTACCGAGCGCGATATTAGTCAGCGCGACCGCGGGAATGGTCAGGCCGATCGTGGCCAACGACGAGCCAAGCGCAAGATTGAGGCTCTTCTGCAGGACGTCCTTGAGCGCGGCGCGCACCGCGCTGATGCTTTCCGGCGCCAGGACAACCATGGCGATGATGATGCCGGCGGCAGCTTCCGGCGCGCCGACGCTGTGCAGGCCGACCTCAAGCAGCGCCGCGAATTTCTTGGCGAGCAGAATGACGCCGAGGAGCGCGACCAGAAGCGTCACTGAGCTGATCGTAACCGCCTTGTTGGATGGATAGACGTGCTGCCCGCCCGGCGCAGTCTTGCTGGCCGCGCGAAAATAATCGGTGTGGCGCGAGGTCTGGATGAACAGAAACGTGGCGTAGAGAATGACGGTAATGATGCTGACAAAGATGAGCTGGCCATTGGAATAATAAGGTCCGAGCACGGTCTGCGTATAATTCGGCAGAACCAGAGTCAGGACCGACAGCGCGCCAAGCAGCTGCAGATAGACCCCGGCGCCGGAGACCTGAAATTCCTGCTCATGATGACGCAGGCCGCCGACGAGAACGCACAGGCCGACCAAGCCGTTGCAGACTATCATGATCACGGCGAACACCGTGTCGCGCGCCAAGGCAGGCGAACTGTTCGGCATCAGCACGATCGATTCAATGAGCGCGACTTCGATGACGGTGACCGCAAGCGTCAGCACCAAAGTGCCGTAAGGCTCGCCGAGGCGATGAGCGACTATGTCGGCATGGTGCACGGCGGCGAAAATCGCGCCGAGCATGATGACGAGCATCAGCGTCGACAAAACGACCGAGGCGGGCGAGGCCGAGGCGCCGGCGACGAAGCCGAGATAGGGCGCCGCGAAAACAAAGCCCAACGCCAGAATCGGAAAGACGATCGAAGCAATCGGCGTTTCGCTCGGCGCGGCCATATGCGGGATTTTGGACGGAGATTGTAAGGCAGGCAATACTGCTTCATTGTCATTTTATACCGGCTCTGTACAGAGGCCGGCGGCGGACCGACGCCGGCGGCGAATTGAGGCCGCCCTTCAAAACGACCCGAACATCGTGCCAAGCACGATGACGGCGGCGAGCGCGAGGATGGCGCCGACAATGCCCACCATGACGATGTCGAAATAGCTTTCGCGGTGGCTCGCTCCGCAGATGGCAAGCAGCGTCACCACGGCGCCGTTATGCGGCAGAATGTCGAGCGTGCCGGAGCCGATCACGGCGACCCGGTGCATCAGCGCGGGCGCGATGCCGGTCGCCGAAGCGATTTTCATGTAAGTGTCGCCGAGCGCATCAAGCGCGATGGTGAGGCCACCGGAGGCCGAACCGGTCAGCGCCGCCAGCACATTGGTCGCGACTGCAAGCGACACCAGCGGCCCGCCTTCGATCGCAAGCACCCAGTCGCGCACCGCGGCAAAGGCCGGCAGCGCGGCAATGACGGCGCCGAAGCCGACGAGGCTCGCAACGCTTACGGCCGGCAGCACCGAGGCATTGGCCCCGGCATCCATGCTCTCCCGCAGTGCCGGCAGCCGGCGCCAGTTCAGCACGATGACGGCCGCAATCGCCGCGGCGAGCGCAACCACGACCGACCACACGCCGGCGACGGCGGGAAGCGAGGTCCCGCCCCAGCGCTCCTCGGCAAGGAAGGAAAAGTCGAGCCGCCGCAGCACCACGAGCGACATCAGAAGATTGACCATGACGACGACAACGAGCGGCGAACCGGCAGCGACGATCGAGGGCAGGACTTCGCTGCGCTGCCCGCGATTGATCTCGGCCGGATCGAATTCACGCGCGGTGGTGGCGCGCTCGCGCACCCTCTCATCGCTGGCAGCGGCATCGACGCCGATTCCATCCGTGCCGAACCCCTCGCCCTTGCGGCGCGCCGCGGCTTCGGCGCGATGAAGCCACCACAGGCCGAAACCGAGCATGATAATTGAGGCGACGATGCCGAGACCGGGCGCGGCAAACGGCGTGGTGCCGAAGAACGGCATCGGGATCGCGTTCTGGATCGAGGGCGTGCCCGGCAGGGCCGACATGGTGAAGGTCGAGGTGCCGAGAATGATCGCCGCCGGCATCAGCCGGCGCGGCACGGCCGCGGCGCGGAACAGCATCTGTGCCATCGGCGCCAGCACGAAGAAGGCGACAAACAGGCTGACGCCGCCGTAGGTGATCAAAGCACCGGCAAGCACGACAGCGAGCACCACGCGGCGCTCGCCGAGCGTCCGGGTCATGAATTCGGCCACCGCCGTCACTGCGCCGCAGTCCTCCATGAGCTTGCCGAAGACCGCGCCGAGGAGAAACAGCGGAAAGAACTGCGCCAGAAAGCGCGCAGCGCTGCCCATGAAGACTTGCGTCCAGTTGGCGAGCAGCGGCTCACCGCCGAAGGCTGCCGCAACCAGCGCCGCAGCCGGCGCCAGCAGGAGTACGCTCCAGCCGCGGAAGGCGAGCCAGATAAGGAGCGCAAGGCCGACGAGAATGCCGAGAAGCCCCATCGCGCGCTCCGTTCAGCACTCGTCCAACAGCATATCGAGATCGGCGGTTGTGCGCCGGCCGACATCCTCGCCGTGCTTGTCGAGGAATTCGCCGGCGCTGCGGCGGCCTTCGGCATGCAGCTTGGCCAAGAAGCCCCATTCGGCATTGAGCTTCGAGGAGGCGCCGAATTGCGCGAGCATATCGGTCATGATGCGATGCGTACGCATCTGCGCCCAGCGCGCGCCCTCGCCGTTGCCGGCATCCGCGACGCTGCGAAGGAGCGCGATCATGCGCAACTCCTTCATCAGCGGCGAATTGAAGGAAATCTCGTTAAGCCGGTTGAGAATGTCGTTTGCCGTTCGCGGCGTGGCGGCGCGCTCGCGCGGATTGATCTGCACGAGGATCGTGTCGTGGGCGTCGCTTTCGCGAACGAGCGGCGTGATGGTGGGATTGCCGGCATAGCCGCCGTCCCAATAGGCGTCGCCGTCGATCTCGATGGCGCGGAACAGTGTCGGCAGGCAGGCCGAGGCGAGCAGCACATCGGCGCTGATTTCGCCGTTGCGGAAGATGCGGCCGCGGCCGGTCCGCACATTGGTCGCGGTGACGAAGAGTTTTATCGGCGAGCGCGCAAGGCGATCGAAGTCGATGCTCTCGGCGAGGATCGTGTGCAGCGGATTGAAGCCCAGCGGATTGATGTCGTAGGGCGACAACAGGCGCGTCATGATATCCATGGCGAGATAGGCGGGCGAGGTGTCGAGCGACCAGCGGCCCATCATCCGGTCGAGCGGCGAGCGCTGCAGCGGACTGAATGCGGCCGCGGCCGACACGCTGCGCCAGTATTTTTCCAGCGCCGCCCGCGCGCCCGCGGCGCCGCCCTCGATCCAGCCGTCCGCCAGGATCGCGGCGTTCATCGCGCCGGCCGAGGTGCCGGAGATCGCCGCAATATGAAGCCACGGCTCCTCGAGCAAACGGTCAAGCACGCCCCAGGTAAAGGCGCCGTGCGACCCCCCGCCTTGGAGCGCAAGATCAATCAATACCGGCTCGCGATCCATCAGCCCCTCGACGGCGCAGTGTCCCTGCCAGCTATGGCGACCGTCTGGCCCGTTCGCTTATGCCAACCGCCGCAAACCGAGACCGATGCCGATCCAGCTGGCCCCGGCGAAGATGAGATCGATGCCGAGGAAGATGCCAAGAATGTAGAGGCTCGAGACCGGCCAGTGAATGAGGATGATCAGACCAAGCAGAAAGGTGATCACACCCGACAGCACGACGCCGACCCATGGCATTTCGCTCTTCATCGCAAAACCGAGCGCGATCCGCATCACGCCCGAGGCGACGAGCGCGCAGCCGAGGAACAAGGTCAAGAGCGCCGCCGCGAGCAACGGATTTTCGAACGTGACGAACCCGGCGAGGATGTAGAGCACGCCGAGCAGAAGCCAGAGCAGGAATTTGCCCCAGCTCTTGATCTGGAACGCATTGATCACCTCGGCAACGCCGGCGATCAGCATCATCACGCCGACCACGAAGACTGTGGCCACGGTGGCCAGCACGACGCTACCGAGTGCGATGATACCCGCAATCACATAGACGACGCCAAGAGCAACGATCCAGCCGGATTTGGCGCGCAGCGGCGCGAGTCCGGACGTCGGGCCGAGTGAACCTGAGACTTGCGCTGTGGATGACATGTCGCTTCCCTCCGATTTGCCTTGTCCAATGACCTGCCGGTTACAACCGACGATCCAAAATGGGCAGCCGAAACAGACAACGATGTCTTCAGAACGATAGGGATAACGCCGGTCAAAACAGATTGTTCATCGCGATGGCGCCGTTATGCACAATTTGTTTCAACTTCGAACAGGTTGAATTCTCGTACGAAACTATGACGCAAACGCGTGTCGTTGCCGTGAACCCGCCTCTTGCACCGCAACATGCACTGCGCAAACGGTCATATGCGTGTCATTTGCGCAAAGACCCGTGCCTTTGCATTATGCGCCGAACGGCCAAAGAAATTTCAAAACGGGAAGGACGTCAACATGACCGCTCACCGCTTCATCAATCCGGCGGCCATGCCGGCGACGCGCGGCTATACGCACGTCGTGGAAACGCACAGCCCAAGCCGCACCATTTACGTCTCCGGCCAGCTCGGCATGACGCCGGACGGTAAATTCGCAGGCAGCCCCGGCGACTTCCGAGCGCAAGCCGAACAGTGCTTCGCCAATCTGAAGCTCGCGCTTGCCGAGGTCGGCGCGACATTCGATCATGTGGTGAAGATGACGGCGTTCTTTATCGACATCGCGCATCTGCCGATCTATTTCGAAGTGCGTGATCGCTACGTGAATACCAAAGCGCCGCCAGCCTCGACCGCTATCCAGATCGCCAAACTCGCGCGCGAGCCGGCTTTATTCGAGATCGAAGCGATCGCGGTGGTGCCGGCCTAGATGGGATGCGGCATCAATCCAGGCCTGCAAAAGGTTCGTCTATTGGCGCTGCCCCTATGTGGCAACCATCGCTATGTGGCAACTATATAGACCGCGACGCCGAGGCCTGCGCACAAGACGAGCGCCGCAACCACCAGCACAAAATTCACGATGGCTTGTTGCATGGCTGAAACCTGGTGCATGCGCGGTTGATCGCGTTGCTGCTCCTATCGTTCGCCGGCCCTCTCCCCCGCTGCGACAATTCGGCCCAATAGATCAATCGCACCCGACAGCCGTTGCCGGCCGGGTCATCCGCGCTTTCGACCCGCGCCGACGGCGAGACGCATTCAAATGATGTGGACGAGCTGATCGCCGATCGCCACGGCCGCGATGATTGCGGTAATGCATACAAAAACGAAAGCTGCATAAGCGGAAACTTCCAGCTGGCGATCGTTCATGGTTTTGCCTCCCAACAGCCGCCCGAATGGAAACGGAGCCTAGCGCAGACCGGTTCCACCTGGGGCCAGGGCGTCTTGCCGCAGCCCGAGGTTGGCGTGATCTCCGCTTTGCCCGATATCCGATATCGCTTCGCCTGTATGAGCACACGCCTCTGAACGCGCCTGCGCCCGGCGCTGCGCGCGAGAGCGCGCCCGCCGCACCGCCTGCGGGCTGAACCGATTGGCGAACAGATCGGAGAACAGCCGGGCAAAAAGAAATTCCGACCGAAGGCGTCAAAGCCGAAGGCGTTGTCGGGCATGGCGAGCATGCTCGAATCGCGCCGCAAAACCGCGACTTTTATTTTTTGATCTGCACTAACGCCGCGCCAAAATCAGAATGGCGAGCCCGACGATCGCGGTCGCGCCGCCGTAATAGACCCACGGCCGGGCATCGATCATGAAGCTTTCCGCCGGCCAGCGGATAATGCCTGCGCCCTGCAACGCCCACAGAACACCCATGGCGAGCAGCGCCGCGCCGATGATGGTAAAGACGGTTTTCATTTTTGGTCCTGCGTCCCCCGGCTCGCTTCGCCCGCCACTTCCTCGCGCATTCGCGGAGAAAAATCACCTTAGCTAATGCGCCGCGTCCCAGTTATCCGCTGCTTTCGCTTCGACGCGCAAAGGCACCGACAGCGAAATGGCCGGCAGCGGCGCCTCCATCATCACCGCCGCAACCACCGGCAAGGTCTTCCCGACCTCGGCGTCCGGCACTTCGAAGACAAGCTCGTCATGCACCTGCAACAGCATGCGCGCGGTGAGCTTTTGCTTGGCGAGCGCCGCGTCCATGCGGACCATGGCACGGCGGATGATGTCGGCGGCGGTGCCCTGCAAGCGCGCGTTGATGGCGGCGCGCTCGTTGAACGAGCGGATCGAGGCATTTGAAGCGCCGATATCCGGATAGTGGCATTTGCGGCCGAACAGCGTTTCCACGTAACCGTGCCTCTTCGCATAGGCCTTGGTCTCGTCCATGTAATCGCGAATGCCGGGGAAGCGCTCGAAATATTTTTTGATATAGGCGCCTGCCTCCTCGCGGGCGATGCCGAGCTGATTGGCGAGACCGAAGGCGGAGATGCCGTAGATGATGCCGAAATTGATCGCCTTGGCGCGGCGGCGCACTTCGGCGGGCATATCCTTGACCGGCACGCCGAACATTTCCGACGCCGTCAGCGCGTGAATGTCGAGGCCGTCACGGAACGCATTGCGCAATTGCGCGATGCCGGCGATCTCGGCAAGCAGCCGCAACTCGATCTGCGAATAATCCGCCGAGACGAGCTTGTGGCCGGGCGCGGCGATGAAAGCGCGGCGGATCTTGCGGCCGTCCTCGGTGCGGACCGGAATATTCTGCAGGTTCGGCTCCGACGACGACAGCCGGCCGGTGGTCGTCGCGGCGAGCGCGTAACTCGTATGCACACGATGCGTCGTCGGATTGACGTAGCCCGGCAGTGCGTCGGTATAGGTCGATTTCAGTTTCGCGACCTGCCGCCAATCAAGAATCTTTTGCGGCAATTCGTGGCCGAGCTCGGCCAATTCCTCGAGCTGGCGCGCGCCGGTCGCCCATTGCCCGGTCTTGGTCTTGGTGCCGCCGGGCAATTGCATCTTGCCGAACAAAATGTCGCCGAGCTGTTTCGGCGAGCCGACATTGACCGGCTCGCCGGCGAGCTTGTTGATCTCGGCTTCGAGGCTGCCGGCCTCCTGGGCGAATTCTCCGGAAAGCCGCGACAGCACCTGCCGGTCGATCGAAATGCCGCGCCGCTCCATCTGCGCCAGCACGCGCACCAGCGGCCGCTCCAGCGATTCATAGACGCGCAGCACGTGCTCCGCGGCGAGCCGCGGCTTGAGCACCTGCCACAGCCGCAGCGTCACGTCGGCCTCTTCCGCCGCATATTCGGTTGCACGCGCGATGCCGACGCAATCGAAGGCGATCTTGGTTTTTCCGGCCTTGGCGATCTCGTCGAAATCGATGGTCTTGTGATTGAAGTAACGCTCGGACAGATTATCGAGACCGTGGCCGGCGCGGCCGGCATCGACCACGTAGGACATCAGCATCGTATCGTCATGGGACGCGATCTCGATGCCGCGTAGCGCGAAAATCTGCCAGTCGAATTTCAGATCGTGGCCGATCTTGAGCACGCCCGCATCTTCGAGGATCGGCTTGAGCGCAGCCAAGGCCTCGGCCTCCTTGATCTGATCGGGCGCGCGCTCACCGCCGAACAATCCGCCGGCAGTATCGCCGCCGCCGATGCTGCCGCCTTCGCGGTGCGACAGCGGCACGTAGCAGGCTTCGTTCGGCGCCAGCGCGAGCGCGAAGCCGCACAATTCCGCCTGCATCGGATCGAGGCTGTTGGTCTGCGTATCAAGCGCGACATACCCCACATCAACCGCGCGGCCGATCCAGGCTTTGAGCCGATCGAGGCTGCGCACGGTTTCATATTTCGAGCGATCGAATTTCTGTCGCTGCGCCGCCTCGAGCCGCGCCGCGGCGAGCAGCTTCGGCGTCAGTGGATTTAACGCCTCGGCTCTGGTTCTACGCGCATCGGCCGGTTGCGGCGGCCGCCCGAGCGGCAATTGCGGCGCGATTGCACCCTCGCCCGCCTTGGCCTTCTTGGCCTCGCGCGCGCCTGCGCCGAGAAAACTCGCATTGGCTTCGATCTCGGCCGCATCGATCTCGGCAAATTCGGCGACCCGCCGCGTCAGCGAATTGAATTCCATCGCCTTGAGGAAGGCGACCAGGCGCTTGTAGTCCGGCTCGTGCACGGCGAGATCGCCGATCGGCACGTCGAGCTTGACGTTATCGTCGAGCGTGACGAGCTTCTTCGACAGCCGGGCATTCTCGACATTGTCGATCAGCGTCTGCCGGCGCTTGTCCTGCTTGATCTCGCCGGCGCGAGCGAGAAGCGTTTCGAGATCGCCATATTCGCCGATGAGCTGGGCTGCCGTCTTGACGCCGATGCCCGGCACGCCGGGCACGTTGTCGGTCGAGTCGCCGATCAGCGCCTGCACTTCGATGACCTTTTCCGGCGGCACGCCGAATTTCTCGATCACCTCGGCGCGGCCGATCTTCTTGTCCTTCATTGTGTCGAACATGACGACGCGGTCGTTGACGAGCTGCATCAGGTCCTTGTCCGAGGACACGATGGTCGAGGTGGCGCCGGCCTCGCTCGCCCGCCGCACATAGGTCGCGATCAGATCGTCAGCTTCGAAGCCGGCCTGTTCGAGGCACGGCAGATCGAAAGCTGCGACCGCGTCGCGGATCAGGGGAAATTGCGGGCGCAGATCGTCCGGCGGATCCGGACGATGCGCCTTGTAGTCGGGGTACATTTCCGTGCGAAAGGTGTGCTCGGAAAGATCGAAGACGACGGCAAGATGCGTCGGCCGCTCGTCGGCCTTCATGTCGCGCAAAAGCTTCCACAGCATGTTGCAGAAGCCGAACACCGCATTGAGTTGCAGGCCGTCGGATTTGCGGTTGATCGGCGGCAGCGCATGGTAGGCGCGGAAGATGTAAGACGAGCCGTCGACCAGGAAGAGATGATCGCCCTTTTTCAAGGGTTTGCCGACCGCGGCGGCGGGTTTGGCCGCGGGCGCAGCCTTTGCCGCAGCGCCAGCTTGGGGCTTGGAAGCCTTTGGTGACGATTTTTGTGCTGTGGGCATGATCGCCAATATATAGGGGCTTCGCTCGGATTAGCACCGCTTTGGACAAGACTGTGGATTTTTCCCCGCTGCCGATCGACGCCGTGGTGCCGGAACTGACCGGAGCCTTGCGCGCGAACAATGCCGCGGTGCTGGTGGCGCCGCCCGGCGCCGGCAAAACCACGAAAGTGCCGCTGGTGCTCGCCAACGAGGACTGGGCCAAAGACGCAAAAAAGGACGGCCGCATCCTGGTGCTCGAGCCGCGCCGGCTCGCGGCGCGCGCGGCAGCCGAGCGCATGGCCAAGACGCTCGGCGAGCGTGTCGGCGAGACGGTGGGCCTGCGGGTGCGGTTCGGCTCGAAAGTATCGCGCAAGACCCGCATCGAGATCATCACCGAGGGCATCTTCACCCGGCTCATTCTCGACGATCCGATGCTCGACGGTGTCGCCGCGGTGCTGTTCGACGAATTTCACGAACGTTCGCTGGACGCCGATCTCGGTCTTGCGCTCGCACGCGACGTGCAGCAAGGACTGCGCGAGGACCTTCGGATCCTGGTGATGTCGGCGACCATCGACGGAGCGCGCGTCTCGGGCCTCCTCGGCAACGCGCCGGTGATCGAGAGCGAGGGCCGCGCATTTCCGGTCGAGACACGCTATGCCGGCCGCGACGCCTCGCCGGTCGAGCCGCAAATGGCGGGCACGATCCTGCGCGCGATGCGCGCCGAGCCGGGCTCGCTGCTTGCCTTTCTGCCCGGCGCCGCCGAAATCCGCCGCACGCAGTCCCAGCTCGAGGGGCGCACCGATCCTTCGACCGACGTTGTCGCACTCTATGGCGCGCTCGGCGGCGACGAACAGGACCGCGCCATCCTCCCCGCTCCGGCCGGCCGGCGCAAAATCGTTCTGGCGACGTCCATCGCCGAAACCTCGATCACCATCGAGGGCGTGCGCATCGTCGTCGATTCCGGCCTTGCGCGGGTGCCACGCTACGAGCCCGATGTCGGCGTGACGCGGCTCGAGACCGTGCGCGTCTCGCGCGCCGCGGCCGATCAGCGCCGTGGTCGCGCCGGCCGCACCGAGCCGGGCGTTTGTTACCGGCTCTGGGACGCGCCGCAGACGGCCGTCCTCGAGCCTTTCGCGCGGCCGGAGATTCTCGCCGCCGATCTCTCCTCCTTCGCGCTCGATCTCGCCGCCTGGGGCGCCGCGCCAGAGAAGCTCGCCTTCCTCGATCCGCCGCCGCGCGCCGCCCTTGCCGAAGCGAAAGCGCTGCTGACTGAACTTGGCGCCGTTGATGCTGACGGCCGCATCACCGAGGAAGGCAGGAAGCTGCGGCAATTGCCGCTGCCGTCGCGGCTGGCGCGGATGGTCGTTGACGCCGCAGCCGATGGCGGCGCACTGCCGGCGGCCGAGCTTGCCGCGCTGATCGGCGAGCGCGGGCTCGGCGGCGACGATATTGATCTGCGGGAGCGGCTGAACGCGCTGCACCGCGATCGCTCCAACCGCGGCCGCGATGCGCGTGCCATGGCGCAGCGCTGGGCCGACGTCGCGGCAACTCCCCTCTCTCTTGTAGAGAGCAGTGACGGGCCGGGGGCGGGACGTGAAAGAACGGCTGAGAGAGCCGCCGAGGATATGTCTCCGCGTGAGCAGCGCGTCTCGAGACCCTCCGCTATTCCCTCCCCACAAGGGGGACGGGAACCAACGGTCGGCGCGTTGATCGCGCTCGCCTATCCCGAGCGCATCGCCAAAAATCGCGGCGCGGCAACCGGCGCTTTCCTCCTGGCCAATGGTCGCGGCGCCAATGTCGATTCGGCCTCGCCCCTTGCACGCGAGCCGTTCCTCGCTGTTGCCGAACTCACCGGCACTGCCGCGCAGGGCCGCATTCTTTCCGCTGCGCCGGTCACGCTCGCCGAGATCGAGTCGCGGTTCGCCGGCCAGATTGCATCCCGCGACGACATCACGTTTGATGCCGCAAGCGGAAGTCTGCGCGGCCGCCGCGGCAAAAGGCTCGGCGCTATTACGCTCGCCGAACAGCCGATCCCGGTCGCGCCCGGCGAAGAAACGGCAAGCCTGCTGGCGGAGAAAATCGCCGGCATCGGCATCGATCGCCTGCCCTGGACCAAGGCGACCCGGCAATGGCGCGACCGCGTCATGTTTCTGCGTGCGAGCGGGGGCGAGGAGTGGCCGGATTTATCCGACGCTGCGCTGGCGAAGAACGCGAGCGAATGGCTGGCGCCACTGCTCGCCGGCAAAACCTCCATCGGCGAAATCGCGCCCGATGAATCAGCCGCCGCGCTGCAAGGGCTCTTGCCCTGGGCGCTCAAGCGCAGGCTCGATGCCGAAGCCCCCACCCATTTCGAGGCACCGACCGGGACGCACGCGCCGATCGACTATGAGGCCGAGGGCGGACCCAAGATCGCCATCCGGGTGCAGGAACTGTTCGGCCTCGACCGTCACCCGACCATCGCCGGCGGCAGAGTTCCGCTGGTGATCGAATTATTGTCGCCGGCGCATCGCCCGGTGCAGACGACCCGCGATCTGCCGGGCTTCTGGCGCGGCAGTTATGCCGCCGTGCGCGCCGAAATGCGTGGCCGCTATCCGAAACATCCCTGGCCCGACGATCCGATCGCCGCCCCCGCGACGCGGCGGGCGAAACCGCGCGGGACGTAAGCTCAAATTTTAGCGAACGAGTTAGCGCCTCTCTTACTATCGACCGCAAAGCAGGCGGGCGGCCAAGACCGCATTAGCGCATTTTTCGGCCTGTCCGTGATGAGGTGACCGGAAATTCGGAAATCGTCGCATGCGCTCACTCGTTTCCTTTGCTGCCATGGCACTCGCAGCCGGTGTCCTTGTGCCGCAGTACCTGTCGCAACATCGACAGAACGCCGCTGTTGCGCCGGCGATGATTGCAGCGCGCAGCGATGCGACACCCGCGTCCAATCCGGACAATACGCGTTCGCTGGTCTTATCGCCCGACAGCCGCGGCCACTTCCGCGTCGGCGGCCGCATCGATGCGCGGCCGCTCGACTTCGTCATCGACACCGGCGCCAGCATGATCGCGCTCACCGCCCGCGACGCGGCGACCCTCGGCATCCACCCGGCCTTCAACGATTACACGATCACCGCGCAGACCGCGAACGGCACCGTTCATGCCGCGCCGGTCACCCTCGACCGCGTGGAGATCGGTGGTATCGCGATCCGCGATGTCGCCGCGATCGTGATGCCGGAAGGCGCGCTCAGCGATAATCTGCTCGGTATGACCTTCCTGTCGCGCCTGCACCGCTACGAATATTCCGGCGGCCGCATGGTTCTGGAACAGTAGAACGCAACGGACTCAGGCAACCATTTCATCTCTGCTCTGTTTAGGCTATTGCTGCCGCGCCGTTCCTCAATCCGGACCAAACATGTTCCCGAAGCCCAAAGCATCGCTGAAGCCGAATACCTATGCCTACGAATCCGAGCCGATGGTGAAAGCCACCGGCTTTCGCGAATATGACGCGCGCTGGCTGTTCGGATCGGAGATCAATCTGATGGGGGTCGAGGCACTGGGGCTCGGCCTTGGCACGCTCATCCACGAACTCGGCGTCAAGCCGCATATCGTCACCGGCCATGATTTCCGCTCTTACTCGGCCTCGATCAAGATGGCGCTGACCAACGGCCTGATCGCCGCGGGCTGCAAGGTCTGCGACATCGGGCTCGCGATCACGCCCATGGCCTATTTCGCGCAGTTCGATCTCGATGTCCCTTGCGTCGCCATGGTCACCGCCTCGCACAACGACAACGGCTGGACCGGCGTGAAGATGGGCACCAACCGGCCGCTTACTTTCGGGCCGGACGAGATGACGCGGCTCAAGGACATCGTGCTGGGCGGGCATTTCAAGATGGCGGCCGGCGGCGCCTATGAATTCGTCGAGAATTTTCCGGCGCGCTATATCGCCGACCTCACCAAGCGGCCGAAGCTGAAGCGGCATCTCAAAGTCGTCTGCGCCTGCGGCAACGGCACCGCCGGCGCCTTCGCGCCGCAGGTTCTGGAAAAGATCGGCTGCGAGGTGATCCCGCTCGATTGCGAGCTCGATCACACGTTCCCGAAATACAATCCGAACACCGAAGACTTGAAGATGCTGCACGCCATGCGCGACGCGGTGCTTGAGCACAAGGCCGATGTCGGCCTGGGCTTCGACGGCGACGGCGACCGCTGCGGCGTCGTCGACAATACCGGCGACGAGATTTTCGCCGACAAGGTCGGCGTCATGCTGGCGCGTGACATCTCCTCGAAGATTGCCGGCGCGCAATTCGTCGCCGACGTCAAATCGACCGGCCTGTTCATGACCGATCCGGCGCTGATCCGGAACGGCGCCAAGACCGATTATTGGAAGACAGGGCATTCCTACATGAAGCGGCGGGTCAACGAGATCGGCGCCGTTGCCGGCTTCGAGAAATCCGGCCACTTTTTCTTCAACAAGCCGTTCGGCCGCGGCTATGACGACGGACTGATCTTCGCCTTCGCCGTCTGCGACATGCTCGACCGCAACCCGGACAAGAGCATGGCGGACCTGAAAAACGCGCTGCCGAAGACCTGGTCGTCGCCGACCATGTCGCCGCATTGCGCCGACGAAGAGAAATATGCCGTGGTCGACGCGGTAGTCAGGCACTTCGAGGACGAGCAGAAGAAAGGCGGCAAGGTCGCAAGCCAGGGGATTCGTGATCTGGTCACGGTGAATGGCGTGCGGGTGACGGTCGAAGACGGCACCTGGGGTCTGGTCCGCGCCTCATCCAACAAGCCGGAACTGGTCGTCGTCGTCGAAAGCCCGGTTTCGGAAGCGCGTATGCGCGACATGTTCAAGGCGGTCGACGCCGTGCTGCGCACGCACAAGCAAGTCGGCGAATATAATCAGAAAATTTGAACTATACTTCCTGAAACACGTCGATCTCGAGCGCGCCGGGAAACATCGAGCGCCAGGTCTGCAGATAGACCTGCATGCGCGGATCGCTGGCGATGCGCTGGCGGCCTAATTCCCATTCCTCGTCGGCATCATAGTCGATGATCTGCACGAACTTCGCCGGATCGTCGACATTCTGCAGGAGACGGACCTCGGCCTTGCCGAACATCTGATAGAACGGCGCCGCGGCCTTGATCATGGCGGCGAGCCGGGCCGAATCACCGGTCGGCAACGTGAAGCGCAATTGCAGCGTACGCCGGACCTTTGCTGCTTCCTCCTTGGGCATCGCTCTATCCCTCGCGTTAATGGCGCATGATCTTTTCCGAAAACCGGCTTCCACTTTTCGGGATCATGCTCTAGCTCACGAATTTTTCCCGCGACCGGTGCGTTGGATAAACACCGAGGATCCGCAAACTCTTCGGCTGCGAGACGAATTCCAGCTCTTCCAGCGCCAGCTCAAGCGCGCGGTTTTTCGGATGGCCCTCGACGTCGGCATAGAACTGCGTCGCGGTGAAATTGCCGTCGACCATGTAGCTCTCGAGCTTGGTCATATTGATGCCGTTGGTGGCGAAACCGCCGAGCGCTTTGTAAAGCGCGGCCGGAATATTGCGCACCTGGAAGATGAACGTGGTCATCACCCGTTTTTCCTTGCGGCTCGCCCATTTCGGCTCGCGTGCGAGGATGACGAAGCGGGTCGCGTTGTGCTTGGCATCGGCGACGTCGCCTTTAAGAATGCGCAGGCCGTAGATCTTCGCGGCCAGCTTGGTCGCAAGCGCGGCGCGCGTGACGTCGCCGGCCTCCGCGATCTCGCGCGCCGCGCCCGCGGTATCGGCGGACACGACGGGCTTGAGATGCAGCGCACGAATGATGTTGCGGCATTGGCCGAGCGCATGGACATGGCTCTCGACCGTCTTGACGGTCTTCAGCGTCGCCTTTTTCGGCGCCATGAGCTGATGCTGCACCGGCAGGAACCATTCGCCGATGATGTGCAGTTTCGACGCCGGCATCAGATGGTGGATGTCCGCGACCCGTCCCGCGACCGAATTGTCGATCGGAATCATGGCAAGCGCGGCCCGTCCGGTGCGCACCGCGGCGAAGGCGTCCTCGAAGGTCGGACACGGCAAGGGCTGGTAGGCCGGATAAGCGAGGTTGCAGGCGATATGCGAATTCGCCCCCGGCTCGCCTTGAAATGCGATCTTCTTGCGTTTGCTCATCTTCTTTCGCTTGCTTAGTCTACGCTTAATTTTTCCAGCCTGTCAGTATCTTACCCGGAATACTTAGCGTGCCAGGAAGTCATAGCGCGTCAGGAGTTCATGACGCGCCAGTGTACCTGCCAAATGTTCCTAAAGCGGCGTTCACGCCAGGACTTTGCGCGCTTTGGCGAGATCTTCGGGCGTATCGACGCCGAGCGGCACGGTATCGACGATGGCGACGTCGATGCGCATGCCGGCCTCGAGCGCCCGCAATTGTTCGAGCTTCTCCCGGCGCTCGAGCGGCGACGGCGGCAGGCTGACGAAGCGCTCCAGCGCCGCGCGGCGGTAGGCGTAAAGCCCGATGTGATGATAAAGCGGCCCCTCGCCCCACGGTGCCGTGGTCCGCGTGAAATAAAGCGCGCGCAGCCGCGACGGGCCGAGCGGGGTACCCACCACTTTGACGACATTGGGATCGGCGCGCTCACCCTCGACCCTGATCTCGGCGGCAAGCGTTGCGATATCGACAGCGTGGTCGGCAAGGGGCTCAAGCGCCGCGGCAACGGCTTTCGGCTCGATCGTGGGCAGATCGCCTTGCAGATTGACGATGAATTTGGCGCGGCGGTCGGGGTCGGCCTTGCCCAGCGCCTCGAAAATCCGATCCGAGCCCGAAGCATGGTCGGCGCGCGTCAGCACGGCGCGACCTGCGGCTTTATCCACAATGGCCGCGATTTCCGCGGAGTCAGTCGCGACCACGACCGGCCCGAGGCCCGCTTCCTGGGCGCGGCGTAGAACATGCACGATCATCGGCTCTCCGCCGATATCGGCGAGCGGCTTGCCCGGGAGCCTAGTCGCGGCCATGCGGGCTGGAATGAGAACAAGAACGTCAGCCATCGCCTTCATCGCGCCGAAATCGTGCTTAACCGGTTGCAAAAAGCCGCGCAAACCGGCTAATTGTGCGCCGCCTGCCTTCCGCTGCGGAGCCATTCAGCGATGAATTCCTTCGAAATCAACAAGATTCTCGGCGCCTTGCTCGGGACCTGTCTCGTCCTCGTTGCCGTGCACATTGCCTCCGGCGCGATCTTTGAGCCGCAGACGCCGGCCAAGCCGGGTTACGTGATCGAAGTGAAATCGGAGCAGCCGGCAGGCGGAGCCCCCGCGGCAGCGCCGGCCGAAACGCCGATCGCAACGCTCCTGGCCTCGGCGTCGGTCGATCGCGGTGCCAATGTCGCCAAGCAGTGCCAAGCCTGCCACAACTTCCAGGAGGGCGCCGGCCCGAAGATCGGCCCCGACCTTTACGGCGTGGTCGATCGGCCGATCGCTTCCGTTGCCGGTTTCAACTATTCGGCGGCGCTGAAGTCCAAGGCCGGCGGCAAATGGGACTTCGATACGCTCAACAAGTGGCTGACCAAGCCCAGCGCCTTTGCCCCGGGCACGGCCATGACCTTCGCCGGCCTTTCCAACGAAAAACAGCGCGCCGACGTGATCGACTATCTCGACTCGCTGTCACAGCATCCGGTGCCCCTGCCGAAAGCTGAAGGCGCGAAGTGACGGAGCGGAAACCGACCGCACAAGGTGGGCGTTAGCTGCTTAAAGCGCAGTCTCAAGTGCCGCGGGACCCGGCTACCATCGGGCCGTGTGGTTGCGCCGCACACCGGAGCGCTGGCGCGGTGCGGCGAAATGCGGATAATGACGTCGTTGTGCGCTTAACACCCGTCATTATCGTTCTCCCGCACCTACCGTTCATCCGCGAAACGCATTGGAGGGCCTGGTGAATCGCCGATCCCTGTTGAAGTCCGCATTGCTCGCAATCTCGGCACGCGGCCTTCCCTTGCCGGCCTGGATCAGCCCGGCGCTGGCGCAAGCTCCTGCGGCGGCACCCGCGCCCGCCGTTACACAAGAGCCGGCTTGGCGGCACGGCACTTCCGAATTCGGCAACCTGAAATATCCGGAAGGCTTCAAGCAGTTCGACTACGTCAATGCCAAGGCGCCCAAGCGCGGCACGGTACGGCAGATCGCGCTCGGCACTTTCGATAACTTCAATCCGGTGATCGCCGACGTCAAAGGCAAGCTTGCCGCACTGAGCAACAGCATTCTCTACGACACGTTGGCCGTCGCCTCGCTTGATGAAGTCTCGAGCGAATACGGCCTTCTCGCCGACGCTTTGCGCTTCCCGGCCGACTTCTCCTGGGCCGCCTATCGCTTGCGGCCGGAGGCGAAATGGCACGACGGCACGCCGCTGACTCCGGACGACGTCGTTTTCTCCTTCGATGTCTGGAAAAAGAACAGTCCGACATTGATGGCCTATTATCGCCATGTCGTTAAAGCCGAGAAGACCGGCGAGCGCGAAGTGAAATTCACGTTCGATGGGCCGGGCAATCGCGAATTGCCGCAGATCGTCGGCCAGCTGACGATACTGCCAAAGCATTGGTGGCAAGGCACCGACAAGGACGGCAAGCCGCGCGATATAACTCAAACGACCCTTGAGCCGCCGATGGGCAGCGGATTCTATCGCATCAAGGATTTCACGGCCGGGCGGGACATCACCTATGAACGGGTAAAGGACTATTGGGGCAAGGACCTCAACGTCAATGTCGGCATCAACAATTTCGATCAGCTGCAGTTCATCTATTTCCGCGACAGCACGGTAGCGCTCGAGGCCTTCAAAGCCGATACGGTCGACTGGCGCAACGAGAACGTCGCCAAGAATTGGGCGACCGCTTACGATTTCCCGGCCGTCGCCGACAAGCGCGTCATCAAAGAGGAATTCCCAATTCGCAATCAAGGCGTCATGCAGGCCTTCGTCTTTAATCTGCGACGCCAGAAATTTCAGGATCCGCGGGTGCGGCTGGCGTTCAATTACGCCCTCGATTTCGAAGAGATGAACAAGCAACTCTTCTTCGGCCAGTACAAGCGCATCGCCAGCTATTTCGCCGGCACCGAACTTGCTGCCACCGGTCTGCCGACCGGACGCGAGCTCGAACTGTTGGAACAGGTGCGCGACAAGGTGCCGCCGGACCTGTTCAAGAAGCCATATGCGAACCCCAGCAGCGGCACGCCCGAATTGGTGCGCGACAATCTGCGCGAAGCCATCCGATTGCTGCGCGCGTCCGGCTACGAGCTTCGCGATCAACAACTGGTCAGCTCCAAAACCGGCGAGCCCTTTACGGTCGAGCTTCTGGCCGACGATCCGGCCTTCGAGCGGGTCTACCTGTTCTACAAACCTTCGCTCGATCGCCTCGGCATGACCGTAAGCGTGCGCACGGTCGATCCAACGCAATACATAAACCGCCTGCGCAGCTGGGATTTCGACATCATCACCTCCGGCTGGCCCGAATCGCTGACACCCGGCAATGAGCAGCGCGGCTATTGGGGCTCTCAGGCGGCCGATCAGCCCGGCGCCGACAATCTCGGCGGAATCAAAAACCCTGCCGTCGACGAAATGATCAACCAGGTGGTTTTCGCCAAGAACCGCGCCGATCTCGAAGCCGCCGTCAGAGCGCTCGACCGCATCCTGTTGTGGAACTTCTACGTCGTGCCGCAATGGTTCTACCCCTTCGCGCGCACGGCGCGCTGGGATCGCTTCAGCCACCCGGATACGATGCCCAAATACGGAGCCTCGGCATTTCCGACCGTGTGGTGGTGGGACGCCGAAAAAGCCGCAAAGACGGGCTAGCGCATCCCGAACCGGAACAGGCGGGAAGCTGCCGCTTCCCGCCCATCGGATTCGAGGATGATGCCGACATCTGAAATTTCACGCCGGCACGCGCTTGTGGTCATCGCCGGCGTCGCCACATCCGCATTTGTACTTGCACGGCCCCGAGCCCGCGCCGACGATCTCGCCGAATCGCATGGCATGTCGGCCTTCGGCGATCTCGCCTATCCGGCCGACTTTCCTCACTTCAACTATGTCGATCCGCAGGCGCCGAAAGGCGGCAAGTTTTCGCAGATCGGGCCGGATCGCATCTACAATCAGAATTTCCTCACCTTCAATTCGCTCAACAGTTTCATCTTCAGAGGCGACGCGGCGCAGGGCATGGAGCTGACCTTCGCCACGTTGATGGTGCGTTCCGGCGACGAGCCCGACGCCATGTACGGGCTCGCGGCGGAGAAGGTGCGGCGCTCGGCCGACGGCCTCACCTACCAATTTTTGATGCGTCCGGAAGCGAAATTCCACGACGGCACCCCACTCACCGCGCATGATGTCGCCTTTTCGCTGAATATCCTGAAAGACAAGGGTCATCCGATCATCAGTCAATCGCTGCGCGATTTTACCGGAGCCAAGGCCGACGACGCGCGAACCGTCACCCTGACCTTTGCGCCCAGACACGCCCGCGACGTGCCGCTGTTCGCGGCCGGCCTGCCGATCTTCTCGCGCGCTTACTACGCCAACCGGCCGTTTGATGAATCGACCCTCGACATTCCGCTCGGCTCGGGCGCCTACAAGATCGGGCGTTTCGACGCCGGGCGTTTCATCGAATACAACCGCGTCACCGATTGGTGGGGCGCGGACCTTCCGGTCGCGCGCGGCCAGAACAATTTCGATGTCATCCGCTTTGAATATTACCGCGACCGCGACGTCGGCTTCGAGGGTTTCACCGCCGGAAATTATCTGTTCCGCGAGGAATTCACTTCGCGCACCTGGGCGACGCGCTACAATTTCCCGGCGCTGAAGGACGGGCACGTGAAGCGCGACGAATTCCCCGACGATACGCCGTCCGGCGCGCAAGGCTGGTTCATCAATACGCGGCGGCCGCAATTCGCCGATCCGCGGTTGCGCGAGGCGCTCAACAACGCCTTCGACTTCGAATGGACCAACAAAAACATCATGTACGGGTCGTATCTGCGCACCGTCTCGGTGTTTCAGAATTCCGAGATGATGGCGCAAGGGCCGCCGAGCGCTGAAGAGATCGCCCTGCTCGAACCGTTCCGCAGTCGTCTGCCGGACGAAGTCTTCGGCGACCCCTATACGCCGCCGGTGTCCGACGGCTCCGGCCACGACCGCACGCTGTTGCGCAAGGCGGCGCGGCTCTTGCAAGACGCCGGCTGCGAGCTCGACAACGGCAAGCGTGTGTTGCCGAATGGCACGCCGATCACGATCGAGTTCCTGATCGACGAACCGACCTTCGCGCCGCATCATGCACCGCTGATCAGGAACCTCGGCCTCCTCGGCATCGACGCCACGTTGCGCATCGTCGATCCGGTGCAGTTTCAGGCCCGGCGCGACGGCTTCGACTTCGACATCACCATCGACCGTTTCGGCTTTTCCGCAACGCCCGGCGATTCGCTGCGGTCCTATTTCTCTTCGCAGGCAGCCGCACTCAAGGGCTCCAACAATCTGGCCGGCATTTCAGACCCGGCGGTCGACGCGCTGATTGATGCCGTCACCGGCGCCAATTCGCGTGCCGCCCTGGTGACGGCCTGCCGCGCGCTCGACCGGGTGATCCGGTCGGGTCGCTACTGGATTCCGCAATGGTACAAGGCCTCGCACTGGATCGCGTACTGGGACGTATTCGGCCGTCCTGAGCGACAGCCCCGATATTTCCGCGGTATTCCCGACACTTGGTGGTATGACCCGCAAAAGGCCGCCAAAATCGGCAGAGGCAGCTGATGTGCCCCGAAGCGGGATAGCAGTGCCGCAACCATTGACCGCGGCCCATTGACCTGTGCCAATCTGCGGGGCAAGGGTTTAGGGAGAGCCCGAGGAAGCGACGCAAAAGCGTCACCAAGAATGTTAAACTGCGTCGGCGCCGTCCACCGCCCGACAAGAGCTGAAAACAACGGGCCCGATCGAGAATGACCGCCTACATCATTCGCCGTCTTCTGTTCATGATCCCTACCATTTTCGGGATCATGCTGGTTTCGTTCGTTGTCATTCAGTTTGCGCCTGGCGGTCCGGTTGAACGGGTTATCTCGCAACTGTCGGGCCGCGACACCGGAGCGCTCTCACGCGTCTCCGGTTCCAGCGGCGATTTTGGCGCCCAAGGCATGGGCAGCGGCGCGCAGGCGGATCTCAATTCCAAATATCGCGGCGCGCAGGGTCTCGATCCCGCCTTCATCAAGAGCCTGGAGAAGCAGTTCGGCTTCGACAAGCCGGCCTATGAGCGTTTCCTGCTGATGCTGTGGAACTATTCCCGTTTCGATTTCGGCAAAAGCTATTTCCGCGATGTCAGCGTCATTCAGCTGATCAAGGAGAAGCTTCCAGTCTCGATATCGCTCGGCGTCTGGATGACGCTGTTGAGCTATCTGATCTCGATCCCGCTCGGCATCCGCAAGGCGGTGCGCGACGGTTCGCCCTTCGACGTGTGGACCTCGGGCATCATCATTGTCGGATATGCCATTCCCGGATTTCTGTTCGCCATCCTTCTCATCGTGCTGTTTGCCGGCGGCTCGTTTTTTCAGATTTTTCCGTTGCGCGGACTGGTATCGGACGGCTGGTCGCAATTCACCTGGTACCACAAGATCGCCGACTATTTCTGGCACTTGACGCTCCCGATCATCTCGATGGGGCTCGCCTCCTTCGCGACCATGACGCTGCTCACCAAGAACTCGTTTCTGGAAGAGCTGCGCAAGCAATATGTGTTGACCGCACGCGCCAAGGGCTGCACCGAGCGGCAGGTGCTTTACGGACACATTTTCCGCAACGCCATGCTCATCGTCATTGCCGGCTTCCCGGCCGCTTTCGTGTCGGCCTTCTTCGCCGGCTCGCTGCTCATCGAGACCATCTTCTCGCTCGACGGACTCGGGCTCCTGAGCTTCGAAAGCGTGCTCAACCGCGACTACCCCGTGGTCTTCGCCAATCTCTACATTTTCGCGCTCGTCGGGCTCGTCGTGAATCTGATCTCCGACCTCACCTATACCTGGATCGATCCGCGCATCGATTTCGAGAGCCGGGAGGTCTGACGTGGACGCCAAGACGCTGCCAGAGGCCGTCTCCGACGTTCCCGGCGAGACTGGAGCGCCGGAATTCACGCCCGATCTCGAGCCGACCGGCCCGCTCGGGCTGACCTGGAAATCCCGCGGTTATTCGCTCTCTCCGCTCAATGCGCGGCGCTGGGCGAATTTCAAAGCCAACAAGCGCGGCTACTGGTCGCTGTGGATTTTTCTGGTGCTGTTCTTCCTCACCTTGTTCGCCGAGTTCATCGCCAACGACAGGCCGATCTTCATTCACGTCGACGGCAAGAACTATTTCCCGGTCTTCTTCACCTATCCCGACACCGATTTCGGCGACGATCTTGGCACTGCGGCCGACTACCGCGATCCGTATACGCAAAAATATCTCACCAAACACGACGCGATCGAAATCTGGCCGCCGATCCACTTCTCCTACCAGACCATCAATGACCGGCCGCCGATGTCGTTTCCGTCAAAGCCGACCTGGATGCTGACCAAGGCCGATTGCGACTTCGCGGCCAAGAACGGCTATGCCCAGTGCGGCACTCTCGAAATGAGTTGGCTCGGCACCGACGACCAGGGCCGCGACGTGCTGGCGCGGCTGATTTACGGCTTCCGCATCTCGGTTCTGTTCGGCCTGATCCTGACCATTGTCTCGTCGGTGATCGGCATCGCGGCCGGCGCGGTGCAGGGCTATTTCGGCGGCTGGACCGACCTGCTGTTCCAGCGCTTTATCGAAATCTGGACCTCGGTGCCGGAGCTTTATCTGCTTCTGATCCTGTCGTCCGTGCTGGTCCCCGGCTTCTTTGTGCTCCTCGGCATTCTGCTCTTGTTCTCCTGGGTGCGCCTGGTCGGCCTGGTGCGCGCCGAATTCCTGCGCGGGCGCAATTTTGAATATATCCAGGCGGCGCGCGCGCTCGGCGTCTCCAACAAAGTCATCATGTTCCGCCACCTGTTGCCGAATGCCATGGTGGCGACGCTGACATTCCTGCCCTTCATCATGTCGTCGTCGGTGATGACCCTGACCTCGCTCGATTTCCTCGGCTTCGGCCTGCCGCCGGGCTCCCCGTCGCTCGGCGAACTGTTGTCGCAGGCCAAGGCCAATGTGCAGGCGCCATGGCTCGGCCTCGCCGGTTTCTTCACCGTCGCGATCATGCTGTCGCTGCTGATCTTCATCGGTGAAGCGGTGCGCGACGCCTTCGACCCGCGAAAGACGTTTGCATGAATGACGCGAGCCAAAATCCAGACCAGGACCTCTGCCTGTCGGTCAAGGACCTCTCGATCGCCTTCCGCTCCGGCGGGCGCGAGACGCTCGCCGTCGACAAGGTCTCGTTCAACATCGTCAAGGGCGAATGCGTGGCGCTGGTCGGCGAATCCGGTTCCGGCAAGTCCGCGACGGCGCTGTCGATCCTGAAACTGCTGCCCTATCCGCAGGCGCACCATCCTTCGGGCCGCGTCCAGTTTCACGGCAAGGACATTTTGCAGTACTCCGAAAAGCAGATGCGCCAACTGCGCGGCGACGACATCACCATCGTGTTCCAGGAGCCGATGACGTCGCTCAATCCGCTGCACACGATCGAAAAACAGATCGGCGAGATTCTGCTTCTGCATCGCGGACTCACCGGCGCTGCGGCGCGCCAGCGCACCATCGAAGTTCTCACCCAAGTCGGCATTCCCGAGCCGGAGACCCGGCTCAAGAGCTATCCGCATCAGCTTTCCGGCGGCCAGCGCCAACGCGTGATGATCGCGATGGCGCTGGCCAACGAGCCAGACCTCCTGATCGCCGACGAACCGACGACGGCGCTCGACGTCACCGTGCAGGCGCAGATCATTGCGCTGCTGAAGGACATCCAGACGCGGCTGAAGATGTCGCTGTTGTTCATCACCCACGATCTCGGCATCGTGCGCAAGATCGCGCAGCGGGTCTGCGTGATGAAAGACGGCAAGATCGTCGAAGCCGGTCCTGTCGAACAGGTATTTGCCAAGCCGCAGCATCCTTACACGCAGGCGCTCCTCGGTGCCGAGCCGAAGCCCGATCCGGCGCCGCCGCAGCCGAACGCACCTGTGGTGCTCGACACCGATCAATTGAAAGTCTGGTTCCCGATCCTGCGCGGGCTGATGCGCAAGACCGTGGGCCATGTCAAAGCCTGCGACGGCCTGACCATCTCGCTGCGCCAGGGCGAAACGCTCGGCGTGGTCGGCGAATCCGGCTCCGGAAAATCGACGCTGGGCCGCGCTATCCTGCGATTGATCTCGTCCGATGGCAGCATCGCCTATATGGGCCACAACCTGCAGGGCTTGACGTTCAAGGAAATGCGGCCTTATCGGCGCGAGATGCAGATCGTCTTTCAGGACCCTTACGGCTCGCTGTCGCCGCGCATGTCGGTCGCCGATATCATCAAGGAGGGGCTGTGGGTCCACCACCGGCGCATGACGGAGCGCCAGCGCGACGAGCGCGTCATCAAGGCGCTTGAAGATGTCGGGCTCGATCCCGCGACGCGCTTCCGCTTTCCGCATGAATTCTCCGGCGGCCAGCGCCAGCGCATCGCCATCGCCCGCGCGCTTGTGTTGGAGCCGAGCTTCATCGTGCTTGACGAACCGACCAGCGCGCTCGACATGCTGATCCAGGCGCAGATGGTCGACCTGCTGCGGGCGCTGCAGAAGCGGCACAATCTGACTTACCTGTTCATCTCGCACGACTTGCGCGTGGTCGCCGCGCTGGCGAGCCGCCTTCTGGTCATGCGTGGAGGCTTGGTCGTCGAAAGCGGCGACGCCGCCGAACTGTTCCGTAATCCCAAGACGGATTATACGCGCGCCCTGTTTGCCGCCGCGTTCAAGCTCGAAACCGCGCCCGAAGGCATTGTGGCGCAATGAGTTTGACTCAGTAAGATCGGACACCAGAAGAAGCGGCGGACTCCGCCGCCGAAAGGCAAAAGGGATGGAACGCTCTCACAAGCCCCTCGCGGGCCTGAGATTCTTTGCGCCGTTGCTCGCCGCGATAACGCTTCTCGCCGCGCCAGTGCGTGCCGACACCATCAAGATCGTCGTGCCGTTTGCCGCCGGCGGGCCGGTCGATCAATTGGCGCGTCTCCTCACACCTGAACTGGCAACGCAGCTGAAGGCCGATGTCATCGTCGACGATCGCGGCGGCGCCGGCGGCGCCATCGCTTCCGAGCTTGTGGCGCATGCGGCGCCCGATGGCGATACTATCCTGCTCACCAGCATGGGCGCGCAGATCCTGAGCCCGATCCTGAAGCCGCCGACGACCTACGATCCCGTCAAAGACTTGGTGCCGGTGATGATGGTCGCCGCCATACCGTCGCTTCTGGTGGTGAACCACGCGCTCGGCGTCACCACCATGAAGGATCTGATCGCCAAGGCCAAAGCGCAGAAGCTCACTTACGGCTCGGCGGGACCGGGCACGACCATGAATATCGCGCTCGAAATGCTCAACAATGCCGCCGGCGTGAAAATTACCCACGTGCCCTATCGCGGCGCCGCGCCGGCGATCAACGACCTGCTCGGCGGCCATGTCGACATGCTCAATGCCGATCTGCCGGTGCTGTTGCCGCTGGTCAAAGCCGGCACTGTGACGCCGATTGCGTTGTTCGCCTCGGAGCGCACGCCGCTGCTGCCCGACTTGCCGACAACCAAACAGCTCGGCCTGCCGAGCGTCGTGATGGAGAGCTGGTACGGCGTCTTCCTCCCCGTCGGCACGCCGGCGCCGGTCCGCGACAAGCTGGAACATGCGCTGCTCGCCGTGGTCGCGACGCCGCTCGTCAAGCAGCGCTTTGCCGAACTCGGCATGCACGGCACGCTCGGCCGCGAAGCGTTCGAGGCGCGGCTGAAACAGGATTATGCGCGATGGCCCGAGACGATCACCAAGCTCGGCATCACCGGCGAATGATGCGCCAGACCGTGATCCGATCAGGTTAAACCGGATCACGGCCCGCCTTCCCGGTTTGCGCATGATTCCGAAACCGGATTCCGCTTTTCGGGATCAAGCGCTAACGCGACTTCCCAAAAAGCTCGGAAACCGGTGTGCCGGAGGCGATCTTCTCTTCGCGCAGCCTTTCGGCCGTAACATTGCGCTGCGCGCGCTGCAGCACCTCTGCCCCCCGCTCGCGCGGTATGAAACAGACTCCGGTCTCGTCGGCCAGGACCAGGTCGCCGGGATCAACCGCGATGCCGCAGATCATCACCGGCTGGTTGATGGCGATTGTTTCGACCCGCCATTTACCGGTGATCGGACTAACGCTCCTCGACCAGATCGGATAGCCGATGCCGCGCGAATGATCGACATCGCGCACGCCGCCATCGACGATGGCGCCAATCTCGCCCTGGCGATGACCGATGGTGGCGGAAATGCCGCCGAGATTGGAACAGAAATCGACGCCTTGGATGACGATGACGTCGCCCGGCTCGGCGAGATTATGCGCCTCGATCTCGCCAAGTCCCGAAACGCCCGCTTTCACCTTGTCCGGGACCGGAGCACTCGCCGCAACATTGCGCACGGTGAGCGCCCGGCCCACGAGCCGCGCCGACGGATCGCGCGGCGTCAGCAAGGCCGCCGGCACGGTGCCGACGATGCCGAGTTCGTCCATCGCATCCGAAACAATGCCCGTAAGGTCAGGCAGCGCGCGAAAGCCGGCCAGCAGATCGGACGGCAGCACCGGAAGGTCGATCATGCCGAATGCGTTGTCCGAAAGCTTGCCGAGTGTCTTCTTTGTCATCGCCGCGCGTACGCTCTTTCGCCGAGGATCAATCGCAACGGACGGTCATGCCGCCGTCGACGACGATCTCGGTTCCGGTGATGAAGCGGGCTTCGTCGGAGGCAAGAAACAGGACGGCCGCCGCGGTGTCGCGACCATCGCCCATGAAGCCGAGCGGAATTCGCGCTTCACGCGATTTGAGCAGGGCCTCGATGTCGCCGCCGGTGCGCTGCTTGGCGAGCCGCGCCTCGACCATGGGCGTGTGCATCTGGCCCGGGATCACCGTGTTCACCCGAATGCCGTTCCTGGCATATTGCACGGCGGTGACGCGCGAGAACTGGATCACTGCGGCTTTGGAGGCGGCATAGCCGATCTGCGGCGAGCCGGTGAAGCGGATGCCGGAACTCGACGAGGTGTTGACGATCGCGCCGCCGCCCTGCTCGATCATGACCGGAATGACGTGGCGGCAAGAGAGAAATACGCTCTTGAGATTGTAGTCGATCTGCTTGTCGAAGGCCTCTTCCGACATCTCCGCCGCGCCGCCGGCGGCCGAGCCGCCCACATTGTTGAGCAGGATATCGATCCGCCCGAATCTCTTGCGGCAGGCTTCGGTCATGGATGCGACCTGCGCGTCGTCGAGCACGTCGCAGACATGGGTCGCGATCTCGCCGTCATTGCCGACGCGCGCGACGGTTTCCGTCATCGAGCCGGCATCCCTGTCGACGGCGAAGACCTTGGCGCCCTCGCGCGCGAACAGCACCGCGGCAGCGCGGCCATTGCCCCAGCCCGGCCCGACGCAGCCCGCGCCTACGACCAATGCGACTTTCCCCTCAACCCGTCCCGGCATGCAGTATTTCCATTCTCGATGGTTGCAAGCGAATGGTAGTGCAGCGCCGGCGGCTGCACCAGCGGCAGCGGGCCATGATCATGATGCCATGATCATGATATTGAACGCAGGCGTGCCCTGTAGCGACCAATATCCGCCATCATGGCCACAATTGCGAGCGGGAGCCGCGGATGCTGCGACTTCTGTCTGCCGTGATCGCGCCGGTCGTCTGGTGCGGGGGTCGCGGCATCTATATACGCGCCAAGGACTGCGCACTCGACAATAGCGCGACCTGCGGCGGCAACGACCCGCGCGAAGGCGACGGCTTCCGCTAATGCAGCGTTCGCCGAAAGCGGTCCTGGCAATGATCGCGGCGGCTGTTACCGGCCTTCTGTGCATAGCCGGCGCAAGCCGGGCCGCCGCGCCCGATCCCACTGATCATCTCGCCGGCCATCCGACCGTGACCTATTTCGATCTGGTGAAGCAGATCGTCACCGATCTCGACAGCTTGCCGGCGCGAAATCCTCCTAAAGCTGGCGATCCCACCGCGCACACGATCGTCCCCTACCGGCACATCGAGGGCGAGGACGCCAAAACCGATCCCGCCGGACCGGTCGCCATTCAATTGCTGACCGCGTTCACGGTCCACGCCGACGGTAAATCGCGTCTGGCGCTGATGATCGATCTCGGCCCGTCGGATGAGGCGGTGACGGAGTTCACCCTGCTTGCGCTGTTCGATACGACGGATCAGCCGAAGCTGCTTGATGTCGTCGAAGTCGGCACCGACCGCTTGACCGGATTTGCCGGCAAGCCGCTGCCGCTTGGACGCGGCACGGACTTGATCACGATCGACAGCGATCACTTCAATTCCAATGAGGACTTCGTCGGAACCGAGCTCGTGTTCGTGCGCCACGACCGCTTTCGGCTGATCAACTCGCTTTTTACTTTCGACGTGCATCTATGTGCGTCGCGCCGGATGCAGGAGCCCGTGATCACGACCGGTGCCGATCCCGCCGCGCGTTATCGCAAAATTCGCCTCGCCGTGCGCGAGAGAGTGACATCGCTGCCCGACAGAGACGGCTGCAGCGGAGAGAAAGTGCCGCGGCCGTTTCGTAGAACCTATCACGCGACTTATCGCTGGAGCGCGGCGCGAAAGAAATTCGAAGTTACCGCAAGCAATCTCAACCGGCTCGATCGGGAAAATCAGAAATTGATATCGGGCGGCCTCTGAGCCAAGGTTCCAAGCGGCCGATTTTGGTTAACAGCTCCTTTACGCGCCGCTTCTAAGATCGATGGCCATGTCATCGGTCGTCACGTCACAGCTTGTCCCCGTCGCCCCGAGCGCGCCGGTTGCGCCCGCGCAGCTTCCGCAGCTGCAAGCGCTCGGCCAAATGGTGGGCCAGATCCTGACCGGCACCGTCATCGCGCTCCTCAACGAGACGACGCTGCGCCTGCAAACGCCGGCCGGGTTCCTCGACGTTGCCGCGGAAACGCCGCTGCCGTCCGGAACGCCGGTTGCCATAGCGGTTCAGGGCACCACGCAGCGGCCGCAGATCGTGATCACGCCGGTGTCCGCCGAATCGCAGCCGCCGCAACCGGCGCTGCAAGCCGGCATTTCGCATGAAAGCAGCCCGGCGCAAATCGGCGCCAGCAGCGCTGAAGAGAGTCTCCCAGCGCAGGCCTCAGGGAATTCAGCTGCCGCGAACCTCACGACGGCTGCACAGTCGGCGGCCGTCGCCATCGTGCGCAACGCCGCCGCCTCACAGGGAAGCCTTGGGGCGCTCTACGCTGATCTCGAAGCCGCCGTGGCTGCGCCGACGCCCTCGCTGCCGGCTCCCGTGCTTGACGTCGCCAACTCCTTGCTCGCGATGCGCCTCGATGTCGGGTCAGACGCGGCCATTGCCGCCGGCGATATCAAAACCGTGCTGATGCAGTCGGGCCTTGCGAGCGCCGTTCCGGCAACGGCAGATTCAACAGCGGCAAACAAAGCCGCTGACATCGGCAGCGTCCTTGTTGCGTTGCGCCAGACTTTGCAGACTTGGCTTGATCAGCAGCCGACCCCAAAGACGACGATAACGCCGCCAGAAACGGTGCCCCCAAGCACGCCACAAACCTCGACGCGCGCTGTTGCGCCGATGCCGTCCTATCGCGTCGCACCGAACGTATTGCAGACGCTGATATCGCAATCGTCAGCGCCGCCGCCTCTTCCGACGACGATCGCGCCACGCGAACAAGCCGCGCATCTTTTGCCGCAGACGTATTCGGACACGATGACAGCACCGCCGCAGGAAAATCCAACGCCGCCACAGAGCGCGACGCGCGCCAGCGTGCCGATGCCGCCGTTTCGCGGCGCGCCGGGCGTGCCACAGGCTCCCGTAGCCCCCTCGCTTGCAACGACGGCGCCGCCGCGCGAACAAGCGGCGCATCTCTTGGCGCAAACCGACGCCGCGATCGCGCGGCAGACGCTGCTGCGCATCGTCTCGTTGCCGGGCGGCGAACAGCCGAGCAGCAGCAGTCCGCACAACGACGACAACTCTACGCGCGTGATGTTCGAGATTCCGGTGGCCACCGCGCTCGGCACCGGCATTGTACCGATGACCGTCACACGCGACGGCCGCAAGGCGGAGACATCCGGGAGCCTGACGTCATGGATCGCGAGCTTCTCCATCGATCTCGCCGCGATCGGGCCGGTGCATGTGCGCATAGCCCTTGTCGGTGAACGCGCTTCGGTGACATTCAGTGCCGAGCGTCCCCACAGCGCCGAGCTGCTGGGGGCCGACCTGCCGTTGCTTGGCGCCGGCCTGCGCAACGCGCAAATCGAGCCGGGTGAATTGCGCTGCCGCGTCGGCGACGCCGCAGGCAGCACCGGCGCCAATCGTGACGGCGCAGCGCGCCCGCAAGCGGCGGCGCCCGGCATGTTTCTGGATCAGGCCTCATGAGCGATAGCAGAACGGCGCTCGCCGTCGCGCTCGAATATGAGAAACCGGGAACGCCACGCGTCACCGCGATCGGCAGCGGCGAGCTTGCACGCCGCATCATCGAGCTTGCGCAAGACAATAACGTGCCAATCACGCACGAGCCGGAGCTTGCGGCCGCGCTGTCGCGCCTGAAGATCGATCAGGAAATTCCCATCGAGCTCTACCGTGCCGTTGCCGAAGTGCTGATCTACATCCTGCGCATAGCCGACAGGGTCAGATAGTCGCGGACTCAAAAATCGAGGCGGTTTTTCCGCCTGCCACGAATTGGAAGATCTCCAAACTGCACTTTGCTGCCTTTACATTTCCACAGAATTTACCCACAGACTTTACCCGCAGGCGGACGGCAACAGGGCGCAATTTGCGTGCAAATTTTTGCGGATTGTCGGAGGCATGATGACTGAGGTGATCGAGCGCGCGGCAAGCAAGGTTCCCGCAGTCACGCTCGGTTTCTGGATCATCAAGATCCTGGCCACGACCTTGGGCGAGACCGGCGGCGATACGGTGACCATGACGCTCGATTGGGGCTACCTCGCCGGCACCGCGCTGTTTCTTTCGCTGTTGGTCGTGCTCGTCATTCTCCAGATCGCAGCGAAGAAATTTCACCCGGCGCTCTACTGGGCGACCATCATCGCCTCGACCACCGCCGGCACCACCATGGCTGATTTCGCCGATCGTTCGCTCGGGATCGGCTACGCCGGCGGCTCGCTACTTTTGCTGACCAGCGTGATCGCCACGCTCGGCATCTGGTACTGGTCGCTCGGCTCGATCTCGGTCGCCAGCGTCAGCACGCCGAAGGTCGAAGCGTTCTACTGGATCGCCATTACATTTTCGCAAACGCTCGGCACCGCGCTCGGCGACTGGACCGCCGACGACACCGGGCTTGGCTATGACGGCGGCGCCTTGCTGTTCGGTGCCGGACTGGCCGTCCTTGTTGTGCTCTATTTCACCACTAATATTTCGCGCGTCTTTCTGTTCTGGGCGGCCTTCATCCTGACCCGGCCGCTCGGCGCCACGGTCGGCGACTTCCTCGACAAGCCAGTAAGTGACGGCGGGCTCGCCTTGAGCCGGCCGCTTGCCTCCGCTGTCATCGCCGCTTTGATTGTCGCGTGCATTGTCGCCTTACCACAGCGGGCGGGACAGCATCCTGGACGGCTCGAAACCGCGCCCTAGCGTACCTATCTAGTCTGGGAGGGATGGTTGACCATGCTGACCACGATCGACGTCCAGCCAAACGCAAAACCGCAAGCGCCACCGGCGCCGCCTCCCGGGCCACGGACCGCGAGCCGCATGCGCGGCCGCGCCATCCTGTTGAGTGATCGTATCGACACCTCGCAGCTCGAGCATGACCACGTCGTCTCGACCGCCCCGCTGACCTATAAGTTCGGCAAAGACGGATTTGTGACGCTGTTCCGTTATGGCGTCGCGGTGATGATCGGACTTACGCCCGAGGAAGAAGAAGAGGTGCTGCGCGGCTTGCAGTCGCGGCTGATCCGTCCGGTGCAACCGGCTGAGGAAGAATCAGTCGTGATCGATCTCATCCCCGACAGGGATGAACAGATCATGCCGGGCGGTCCGATCGCGCTGAAAGCGATCACGCCGGACAGCCTCATCGTCATCGCCGACGCCTTGTCGAAGAGCGTTGTTCTGGCGCGCGACGAACGCCAGGTCGCCGCCGTGTTCGATCTCGTCGAGCCGTTCGCGCGGCAGCTTGCGGAAAAGGGCCGGGCCAGCGCCGGGCGTGGGCCCATTTTCAAGCAGATCGGCAATGCGCTTCTGGTGCAGCAGCGCGTCGCCGGCCGCGTGGCCGTGACCGACAAGCCCGACGTGCTCTGGGACCGGCCCAGTCTCGAACGTCTCTACGCGCGGCTCGAGGATGAATATGAACTCAAGGAGCGCACCGACGCGCTGTTCCGCAAACTGTCGGTGATCTCGGAAACCGCGCAAGTCCTCACCGATATCCTCGACACCAAGCGCTCGTTCCGCCTGGAGATGATCATTGTCATCCTGATCGCGGTCGAGCTTCTGGTCGCAGGCTATCAGACGTGGCTGCACTGAGGCCGCGCAGTCTCGCATGCGCGATCGCCCGACTGCATATCCCAAAATCCGCGACGGCGTGCTAGCTTTGCGCAAACATGACTCTTCCGGGGAGGAAGCCGATGAGCGGACGGGCCACGGTCACCGGACTTGCAGCCACGACGTCTCTCATTGCGGCAGCGCTACTGAGCGCATTGTTTTTCGTCAGCCCTGCGCAAGCTGAGCAAACTTATCCGACGCACGCCGTGCGGCTCATCCTGCCGTTCAACCCCGGCAGCGCGACCGACACCACCGCGCGGCTGTTCGCCGACCGGCTGACCGCGCGCTGGGGCAAGCCCGTCGTCGTGGAGAACCGCCCGGGTGGCGACGGACTGGTCGCGGTCAAGGCTTTCCTCGACGCCCACGACGACCACACACTTTTCTTCGGGCCGGCGGCGACATTTCTGGTTCATCTCTATGACCCGGAAGCGCCGCCCTATGTCCTGAGTGACATTGCTCCGATCGCAGGCGTCTATGTCACAGTGCTGGCCATCTCGGTGCCGGCATCGCTCGGCGTCAATACGATGGACGAGCTTGTCGCGCTGGCCCGGCGCGAGCCCGGCAAGCTCAATGTCGCCGCCGCCACCGGCAATTCGGATTTCCTGATCTTCGGCTTCATGAGGGAGATGAACCTGCAGGTCGTCCGCGTGCCTTATCGCGACATCATGCTGGCGCCAAACGATCTGTCGCAAAGCCGCATCCAGGTGCTGTCGTCATCGCTTGCGGCCGTGCAATCGACATTGCAGACCGGCCGCATCAAGGTCCTGCTCGTCACCAGCCGCAAGCGCGCACAGACCGCGTCCGATATTCCGACCGCGGCCGAGGCCGGCTATCCGCAGCTGACCATGGAAACCGCGGGCGGCCTCTACGGACCGAAGGACATGCCCAATGCAGAGCGCGAAAGCATCGCCGCCGATTTTCGCGATGTCGCGCTCCGCGACCCGATCATCAATCAGCGGCTCATTGATACCGGCCAGATCATGAACCTGCTGCGTCCTGCGGAATTCGCCGCCAACATCAAGGAACAGAACGATCAACTCGCGGCGATTGCCAAGACGCTGGATCTCAAGACACCGTAGATTTTCGCTGGAGCATGATTTTTTCCGAAAACCGGTTTCCACTTTTCGGGATCACGCTCCGGTGATCCGCTTCATCGCCGTGATCTCGCTCCCCGCAGCGCGGATGCGGACAAAGGCCTCCGCCATCGGCTCGACCGCGACCGCCATGTGAAACGCATTGGCGTGAACGATAGTCTCATCGTTGCGCACGATGGCGACATGGCCCTTCCAGAAAACGAGGTCGCCGCGCTTGAGGCCTTTGCGATCGGCGACCGGCGCACCAAGTGCCGCCTCCTGCATATCGCTGTCGCGCGGACAGGCGACGCCGCAGGCCGTCAGCGAGACCTGGACCAAGCCCGAGCAATCAAGCCCGAGCGCGGTCTTGCCGCCCCACAGATAGGGCACGCCGACAAAGCGCTCGGCGACCGCGACAAAATCCGTCTCATAATCGCCGAGCGGCTTGAGATGGACCGCCGGCACATAGGCGCCGCTAGACGTGACGGCAAGGCGATCGGACGTGCCGACGATAGTAACTGCCGCGCCGAACGGCAGCGCGTCGAGCGGTGGCAATTTGATCGATGGCCCGGGAAAGACAAAGCTGCGCAGCGCAACAACCCTGTGCGTCGGCAGCGGGCCGGCCGGCGCAAGCGCATTCGACGGCAGCCAGCCGACATATTTGTCTTGCGTCAGCTGGCCCCAGGAATAGCCCTCGGCATTGCTGTCATAGACCGCGACGCGCTCGCCCTTGAGCGCTTCGGTATCAAGTGGCGCATCGGGGCGCGGCTCGCGGCGCAGCGGCGCCACCGCCTCGATCACTTCCATGATACGGCCTTCGGCAAAGCGCGCCGCCGCGACTTTGCCTTCGAGATGCCCGGCGGCGAGATCGGCGCGCGCCGGCGTGACGCGAGGATCAAACACGGTCATCGTCAGCCGTAGCGTGCGGCAAGCAGCGCGAACAGCCCGCGGGCCGCCTGCAATTCGCCGCCTTCCGGCCGACCGGCTTTGGCGGACGCGTTCCAGGCGAAGACATCGAAATGCAGCCATGACTTCGTGGTGACGAAACGGCGCATGAATAAAGCGGCCGTAATAGCGCCGCCCTGGCTGCCGCCGACATTATTGGTGTCGGCGACTTTCGACTCGAGCATGGATTCGTAGGGCCGCCACAACGGCAGCCGCCAGACCGGATCGTTCTCGGCCGACGCGTGCCTCATCAGATCGCCGGCGAGCGCATCGTCGTCGGTGAAGAAGGCCGGCAGATCCGGACCAAGCGCAACACGGGCGGCGCCGGTCAAAGTGGCGAAGTCGGCGATCAGTTCCGGTTTGTCTTCGTCGGCAAGCGCCAGCGCATCGGCGAGGATCAGCCGGCCCTCGGCATCGGTATTGCCGATCTCGACGGTAACGCCTTTGCGCGAGGTGTAGATGTCGCGCGGGCGGAAGCTCGCGCCGGCGATCGAGTTCTCCACCGCCGGGATGAGCACGCGCAGGCGGACCTCGAGCTTGCGCGACATGATCATATGCGCGAGCGCAAGCGCGGTCGCCGCGCCGCCCATGTCCTTCTTCATGTTCAGCATGGAAGCGTCCGGCTTG
>Ga0335072_10001293_pt1 | contig 41118 bp, 45 predicted proteins | sample Lox_Sample_21_FD_206725 | JGI IMG/M metagenome (GOLD analysis project Ga0335072, IMG submission 206725) | Soil microbial communities from Loxahatchee National Wildlife Refuge, Florida, United States - Lox_Sample_2.1 | ecosystem: Environmental > Terrestrial > Soil > Wetlands | place: USA... | reverse complement strand
GACAGCGGGGACAGATATCTGGGCAGGGTGTGTTGGGTATCCATTGCTCGATTGCGCTACGTTACACATAGAAGGTTCTACACTCTTCCTTCGCAGCAGCACAACTGATAATGAGGTCTTCGATACCGCCGGTGTGGCTCGGGCTTGGCATGGGGCGCAGTAGTGAGACCGGTGACACTTTTCCTTGCGTCAATACCTGTCAGTACATATTCCATTTGCGGCTGCCTGCATGAGCGACTGATCCCTGGGACAAACTTAACGTGACATTAATTCGAGACTAAATCAGGCCCGACCTCGCTTAGCTCCTCAAAGGCCAGAAATCGTTTCCAATTTAACTTTTTGCTACAGAGAATCGGAAGTCGGGACTGCCGAGGTCGGGGCTCCGCCTAACGAGTCAGCATTTGGTCGGTAGGCCTGATCAGACACATCATCCGTCGCCCCGCGGTGCTTGGAATGGCTCCCGGCGCAGCAATGTAATATCAACGATCTTGTTAGGTGATTCTTCATCTTGGAAGTCCCTGAAATGCCAGGGTCAAAAACGCACCAAGTGCAGCGGATTTGCCCTTAGCCAGGCCAGGCTGTCTTGGCATTTCCGTTGATGCCGACAACAAGCCCAGGAGTGGGCCGCACTGCAGAAATAGCTGCTGACAAGCAATGCTTGATGATACGTCACCCTTGCTCACACATGATGATGTAGAGCTTCTCGCCCTGTCTGGCAATTTCTCGGAGAAATGCGCTGGCCACATTGCTGCAAGTCGGGTTGCCTCCCTGAGCCTCTATTGAGAAATCGGTCTCACGCCAACCTAGACGATCTAGCACCTTGCCTGCAGCTGCATTTCGGGTGCAGGGCGTCATATGGTTCCCAAAGCCGGTGTTCGATCTCCAGACGTGCTGATTCCCCAATTCTCCCCCCGAGTGGGAGGCGCATCGAGTTGACGTTTGCTGTCAAGGGACTATCGTTGGCGTAGATCTTGGTTCTCCACCCTGATTTTAGTCGGGAGATCGTCCAGGCTAGCTCCCGCATCTCAAGCTTTCATCCTTGCACGAACAGACTCACACTGACAGCTGCACAGTCCTGCTGATCTCATAGTGCAGGCCAGAACTATCTCAAAGGTCCTGCAAATTTCTTTTGCTGCTTGCGGCACTCCCCCAGACTAACTTCTCGAAGAGGAAATCAAAATATCCTCAGTCTGGGAAGCTTTTTAGGATTTCGGCCTGGCGAGTTATTCAGAGTTGCGACCTGAAGGCCAGCAATCACTCTACGACGGGCCCGGAGGTTGTTCGGGGCCACGGACAAACTAGGCGTCCCGGGCGAGCCACGGTTTACAGTAAACGCCGATGTTTTCGATCTCTCAAATTCAATCGCCCTCTTGTGACAATACATGTTCAAGCTCTATAATCGTTTTGAGAATTGATCAAACTTTGTTGTGCATGATTTCAATACCTTAGCCCGTTGCAAAGCAAGTCTATACTTGTTAGTATTTGGTAAAGCTGAACCATAAAAATTTTCAGGATAACCTGTCAGAACACGCTATATCGTCCAAGTAAGAATTCAAAATGCTTGAATCGTGCAGAGGTTCGTTGCATGGTTGTTGAGAGGGCTTGAGCTTCGAAAAGCCCCCCGTGGTTTCGCTCGCTTAGCGGGACGGCACCCCCCCCTCACAAGTTGGTTTCGGGGCGTTAGTCTCAATCGCACTTTCCTTTTTTCTAGGGTGAGCCGCGGGTCAGCGGCTTTTTTCTCGTATGAACAACGATAAGGTCGAGAAACACATCAAGGTCGGTGTGATCTACTCGTAGGATGCTGAGATCTTGGTAACGGCAGATCGCTCATCTTTCCACCAAGGCAACGAACATCTGAAGCACACTAGCATCAAATAGTACCTTGAAGCCGTTGTTCCACATGAATACAGTGCATAAATGTCGCATAAGATCGAAGCAGGAAATTGCGCTGTACTCGTGTCGACTATTCTCCGAATTTCGATTGGGACAAGGATTCCGGGGCTCGGCACCCCGGCTAAACCCACATGAGAGAGGCGCAATTGGAAGTAGGTCCTTTCATCTGGGATCATGTATGGGTATGGGATGGTTTAGTCATTGAAACCAGCGCAAGACGAAGGGTGGTCGATGCGTAAAACCCTGTCTGTGATAGCACCATGAATGCAAGAGGCTGCACAACATTGCTGCTAAATCATCCCGACTCGAAAGCCGTGCTGTAAAAAGCCCATGACTTTTCTTGAATGCCGGATTGCCATTGTTTTTTCGATCTTCGGAGAAAGCGCACCGAAGAGAAATGAAGGCCGAGAAACGGAGCGCCGTTGCGAAGCAAACCACGACCAAACATTAGCATCTCCACCGAGCTAGTGACACCAGTCGGTGGATCTGGGCGGTGGCTGACACGAGGTTGATCGGCCGGGATGTGCAGGCATTAGCTAGATCATTTTTCCTGCGAGGGTGACTGGCATGGGGATTGCTCCACGCGACCAACAGGGGGTTGTAAAGTGGCACCCACGAGGAGAGATTCCCAGCATGGATCTGGGCACAGGATCCTCTCATTTGCCCCTTCACTGTGATCTTCCTGGTCCTTCGGCTATCCATCCTGCACTCACCAACCGTCTCTAGGGCAAAGCATTCCAACCCTAGACGGCAACCGCCCACCTTTTTTTCCATCAACCGTTGCTCCCTGAACCCTCGAGGCCAAATCGCCCCACAGACCTGAAATGACACCCAACTTGCCTGCCCGGGATGCTACCCGTCCACAGGGAAGGAGCGTGACTTGTTGCAAAACCTTTCCCGCCTGATATGCATAGCATTCTCCTTCTCGCTTCCTTCTGCCGTTGTTCACTGATTTTCCATTCCAAGTTGCTCTCTCTTTCACTGTACTGGCCATGATTTTATTTGTTTTGAGAGGTAATCCATGAAAAACTGACCGTTACGGAGGGTGGGCCCGAACCGTGCATTTCGACCGCGTTTTACGACATCGTTCATTGCCAGAAAGCTTCACATTCACATTCACATTCACCTTCACACTCAAACCGGATTTAACTCCCCCACTTAAAACTGAGCCATTGTACAGAGGCAGAAACACCAGCCTTGATTTCGTGGCTCTTCACTCTTGCCGCGCTGATGGTCGCATGCCGGTTTGCGATTTGGCTTGCGTAATGTTATGGCACTGACGTTGTCGCCTATTTCCCTTACACATCAATATCCCTCGAACATACCATATTCACCACATCTGAGAATGTCGCAACCCTCATCTCCCGACGATCCCAAGATCTCCTTGCCTGGCATATCCAGCTTGATTGAAGCAGCGAATGGGGCAGCCGAGCACCGTAAGAGACCGACTTTCTGGCTTTGTCACAAACCGAGCTCACCTGCATAGCTATCGACAGGTCGCCTCGAGACTCGCGGTCGCAAAAGATGGGTGCACAGACACCCACTTACGGAGAGCGACCAATGACAGTAAGTACCATGATCATTTGCAAAATCGGCCATCACAAAAGTCCGGGCCCATGGGGAGTAAAAGCAAGCCCTGACTTTTTTGTTTGACAGTATCCATCATCACCCTCAGCAACCGCAATTTCATACCATCCCTACCACACAAATTCCTCGGCAGGCAATCAACATGACCCGTATGCGCAGAGACAGATGAACTACCCACCTGTTCCGAACACTGGGGCCTGGTTACCATCTCACGACCCTCATCAGCCTGCCTATCCCTCCCCAAGCGGTTCGCCTACTCTATCTTCCTCGCAGCACCACGGCGCACCAAGTGATACATCCTCCTACTCTACGCTCTCCCAACAGCGGTCTCTACCAAGCAACTTTCCACCGCCCTATCTGGTCGATCCTTCTCCACACACGATATCACAGGCAACGCCCGCATGGCAGCATCACCATTATTTCCCACCGTCTGCGTCGAACTCATATCCGCAGGCACAGGAACGATACGTTTGCCCCACCTGCAACAAGCCTTTCTCACGGCCCAGCTCGCTAAAAATCCACACATATTCACACACGGGCGAGAAGCCGTACAAATGCAAGCATGAAGGCTGCGGGAAATACTTTAGTGTTAGGAGCAACATGAAGAGGCACGAAAAGGGTTGTCATGGAGATACAGGCAGTCCAGGAGGAGTCAGTCCAGGCGGATTATGACGGAAGAAGACCCTTGCAGAGCTTGTTGATACTGGTGGGAATCAAGTAAGAATGGTATGTGGTTTATGGCGCTTGCATCGAGTTGTTTCATCATTTGGTGCCGGTCTTCTATATTGCATACATGCGGCGCTAGCGTTTCAGCTGGTGACGGAAGACGAATTAACGACGACTTCAATGGCACTTTGTATATTGCATGGGCTCTCAGGGTCATCAGTCCGTTAGAAAGAGAGCTGTTCATATCAGCGGAAAGACAGAATTTTGCAGTTGTTGGCAGAGGCGACGTGTTCTCATAAGGCTATCCTCCGACCTTCTAGCTGAAATGTGAGGATATCAGATTCTGCATACGGTTGGTGCAAAATGAGACGCTCCACACTTCGCCAGGCCCTTGCCAGCCTTTTGCAGCAAATCCTATTCTCATCACAAATTTTCTGGCCAAACTGACGCCCACACAAAGAGGCTTGCTCTGAGAAGTCTCCCAGGAGCTTTCACTTTTGCCATTGGAAATGCACAAGGCGCTGCCCTCGTCTACGTTTTGTTCAAGAGATCTCGACCTTGGTTCTACTCCCAACTTTGTTGCTGTCATGAACAGCCGTCTGTCTTACTCTGATGCTACAGTTACTTCTCCATCTTCTGCTCTAACAGCGCGAGTATTCATCCTAATTCCGCCAACGCCCGTCAACAATCTCTCGGCTAACGTGCTACGACTCGTGCTCTTGCTTTCCGCTACAGGAATTGCAGCGCATTACAGCTGCCCTAAGACTTCTGATTAAAACTCCGCCACCGAATACTTCCATTCAGTGGCTCCATGGCCTGCTGGAGCTAGGTAAACCCGGCAAAGACGCCTTCACTCCCCAAGGTCAGGGATATCTACTGTGTTGAGTCGCTGGCTGGACGTCATTGAGACCCAGCTAGATGGCTGAACAAGATGAGCTAGATATTTCACATCTTTTGACATCCGATCACCATTTCCCGAGGGCCCAAGCGACGGAAAGTTCGCTGTCTGGGCGTGGCCAGCAGGCAGTGAAGGGGTGTTATGAAGTATAGTTTCAGGATGTCTGTCAACTTCAAGAACAGGCAAACATCCAGCACTCTTCTGTCTCTGATACATCACCGACTTTCCCTCCCTCCCTAACATCCTCCCAATTCTCCCACTCCTCTGCGCTGCAGGCAAGTGCTATTTTCGAAAAGACTCTCAGTCATCATCCTCCCGCATCGACCTCCATCACTTTGTTGAACTTCGCCATCATTCCGACCAAACGCGCAACCATATTCTTCACACTGCCTCGGAAATGCCTCAGTATGAAGAACCACGTGCTCTAATGGTCCTCTGTGCACTTCCCGTTGGGTGAAGCATGTTCTTTATTCGATGTATTCGAGACAGGCAGCTGTGGTGCCACACCCTCCATGCATTCCAAAACCTTGACAGGCATCAATATTCAGTCCACTCTTAACATCGGCTGATTGAATACTCTGAAAATCTTCATTCCCCTTCGCTTCGCAAGCTCCGTGGAAAGCACTCACTCAACCGTCTCTGGAGTGCAACTGATGCATTTCTGTCGTAGGCCGCTATGAATGGTGCTCCAGGCTCTCGAAACCGTGATACTCGTTGAACGCTTTAGTTACTTCCTCGATGTCATGTCCATGAGCCTAGGAAGGCCGAGATTGTCGGTACCGACGAGGACGCCGAGATGCTTTGTCATTGTCCGTCATCCGTCCGTTAGTTCGACCATGCAAGCGTGGCCTTTTGGTAGTGCGATAATTGTCGGAAGGGCATTGGATCGGTAGAGCACACGATAGTGTGCCAAAGGCCATGTATGGCAGGGAAGTGGGATACTCGTTCACCACAAGAATTGCCAACAGCGTCTTGCTCTAGATCTGCCCACGCAGAACAGGGGCATACGCCAGTGTCCACACGGTACCATACTCGTTGAATGGACAGTCTGCGCGAGTAGATGGTGGCGAGCATGCTGATGTACTCGTTCTACCAATAGCCAGGGAGACAACTTAAAGCTTGTTATGATATCGACCCCTTTCCTATTCCTCTCTTCGCGAGTAAGATGAGAACATACCATGGGGAGGTGAGAAATATATGCCAAAGGGCTGGTCAGAAAATTGGGCAAGCACGGAAACAAGGGAAAGGCAGAAATCTAGAGACATGTTGTGGGGAAAGGTTCAATTGGTTGTTGCCTATTTGCTCTCTGTATGTGCTACGTAGCTCTCTAACAGAAAGATATCTGGCCCACTCATCAGGGGTAATTACCATGTGGTTCCACCGCAATGACACGTCCAACAAGTACTTGCTCCTAACGCTTGGAGAAATCGGCCTAGCTCGAAGTGAGAATGCGGCTGTGTGCTTGCCAACTCCGGTCACCGCATCGAATGGTCACATCTCAAAGAGCACCATCTCCCAAATAGCTGTAAACAAATTTAGCCTTGGCCGGCACGAATGGTAGGGTAAACGCGATAGAACCTGCTGAGTAGCGTTTCGCGGCTGTGTAAATGTAAGTCTCGAATAGCTTCTGGGTGGTTCGTCAAGAGCAAGAGTGATGGCCAAGCTTGCTGGATGACCAGGCCGAAACATTGGACAAGGTGGGTGGTGTTGGCATGGGAGACAACATCTATCCCGTCATAGAGTAGAGGGCTTGAAGTCTTCTCCACAGGACAATTTTGGCATGTTATCTGGATTCTTCTTGCAATATCTTACGTGTCAAGGTCCCTCAAACCTCACGCTGCTTATGAATAGCGCTTAGGCAGTTGACTATAACCTTCCTTCCTCCCAGGCTTTCCATTTCGTTTTGTGCTTCCAGGGCATCAAAAACAACACCGGCGGTTGAATTGCTACGTCAACATCGTATCACTTCGCCGGCGGCACTATGTACTTCAGCGTGACACTAAGGATTTAACTGTGGTCCAAGCGGTGCTTAGGTACAAGTTTTTAGGATTCTCGAAAACACTTCCGTAAACCTGCCCATATTAAGGGACGCTGAAAGTACATTACCCGCTTGCCGTCGAGGCCAGCTCGTTCGGCTTGACAGATGCAGAGCTTTCCACATTGGCGTAATAAAGGCCAAACCAATCAACGCTAGGTATGATGCCCACACCAGCGCGCCAACAACGTCGTGGAGCGTTGTAACAGCAGGTGAGGCTGAGGAACCGGCATCTAAACAGAAGGGAGATCAAGTTGCGAAGAAACAACAGGGGTTCTCGGTTTCGGGCCTTATCCGTCTCCTCGACCCTATCCTGAATCTAATTAGTCCGGCTAAACGGTGCGCCAAAACGTCGATCTGAGACGCGCTACCTGGCGCGATGCTCTTTCCGGCATACATTGCGAGCTGCGAGAGGCCCCCAAGCAAATGGGCTTCGAAGCTTGATTGATTGATCGACAGGCCGAGCTCCGCAGGGCTATGCTAAGTATATGCCTCAACCATGTCATGCTCGATCCTTTTGCTTTGCCAATCCCATGTGGCACTTTGCTATATCTACCGCGGCATCTTCTCGTGTCTCGTGCTCGTGCTTCAATTTTAAGGAGATAATCTCTCGTTACACTGGAACCCTTCTCATTCTCCTTGAAAGCAATAAGTGTCAGCATGGAGAAGAGAGCGCTGTTTGGAAACGCCACCTGCCCTCTGCCCAAAGATGAAGCAGACCTCAAGCTTGTCGGTGAGCCAATTGTCGGAAGCCTGACCTTCCAACACATCATCCTCATCATCAGCATTGGTTGTGCCGGAGCGTCAGCCGTCCTGTCTCTCTGGCTGATCTTGAAACATCTCCATCGCTATACCCAACCCATGCAGCAGCGCCAAATCATTCGCATCATTTTCACGCCGGTGGTCTTCGCTGTGTTGTCCGCGTTAGCCATCCTCGACTACAACGCCGCCATTTACCTCATTCCTCTGCGCGACCTTTATGAAACTTTCGCCCTGGCGAGTCTCTTCCTCCTGTTCACTGCATATGTAGCACCAGATGAGGACACCCGAGAGTCGTTCTTTTTCAACCTAGAGAATCGAAAGAAGCGAGGTAGTATGTTCTCGAGATCCAAGGAGTACGATGTTATCCCAGGAGGCTGCTTGACGTGGTTCAAGGTTTGCGACGACCCCGTCGCCGTTTTGAATCTGATTGCTGACACTGCACAAAGAGCAAATGGGTCGCCATTTTCGGTTACTGCATCGTGATGGTCATTACAACCGCCACACAGGAAATAACGCAAGCGGTGGGCGTCTATTGTCAAACCTCCTTAAGCCCTAAATTTGCACAAATTTGGGTACGTGGTGAATCTTCTAAACGGACAAGCAATGGCCGCAAAGTTGACTAACCGACCAGATCATCGTCATCGAGAACGTTGCCGTCACAGTCGCCATCACCAGTGTCATACAATACTACACTCGCCTCTACGATTCAATGGTTGTACACAAACCACTAGCCAAGCTAATCAGCTTCAAGCTCATCGTCTTTGTTAACTTCATTCAAAGTGTACGTACCAGCTTCTCCAACTGCTCGTTATTCAACACTCCCTATTACAGGGGCTGAGATTTTGCTTTTAGCTCCTCTTCAGCCTCCTCACGGGCGAACATGTTCTGAAAGGAACTCACAAAGTGACTGGCAAGGATCTCTCGATCGGGATTCCAGCGCTCCTTGTCGCCTTCGAGCAAGTCCTTTTCAGCATTGGGTTTCATTATTCCTTCAGATCCCGAGAGTACCACGAGTCTGAAAAGCCCTCCACGAGGCGGATTAGCACATTCCGAGCTGCGGCCCATGCGTTTAATCCTTACGACCTCCTCTACGGAATGGCCCATGCGGTCACACTGGCTGTTAGTGGAGTTGGGCCGCGAGAAAACGGCCAGTGGGGAAAGACGAAACGAGGGACGTATGGAAAGTTGCCTGGGCAAGACAATGTGCATCTGGAGCCTCTAAGTGGTAGGGTAGAGCGTGGAAGGACTAATGGTGGCTATGGCAACGGAGGGTTTCCAGGAGAAGAAAGCCAGCCATATCTTGCACCGCAGAGTTACCAACGACCAAGGAGCGCGAGCCAGACATATCGGCCACCACCGGAGTACGATAATGTTCCGGACTCGGAAGTGGCGGGTCTGTACCCGTCGCACGTCCATTCACACTCGCGAGGTCCGTCGATGGACGCGACTTCGGCTAGGGAGATGCTTTGAGGTCTTTCTTTTGCAGCCATGGTAGTATGGATTGTCTTCATCTCGACCTGGTGACACTTTCTAGACTTGGCGTTTAGCACGTTGTACTGTACAACAGCAATCCGGTAGAGTGCTACATTTTGTCCCAAAGTAAATCAACAGCTGCCCCACAAAGATTGCTACAGTTCATGGAAAGAAGATACTCCTTCAGCTAACCCGCACCAAAGGCTCAAAAAAGGGAGGGTTGAAGAAGAAAGGGGGTTCAAGCCAATGCGGAGGAGCTGGAGAAGCGGAGTCAAGAGAAAGAGCGGGCAACGGAGTTCTCTGTAGGGAAGCTGGGGACCGAAGAATGCAAGATGCCAGCAAGTCCAACGTTTCGGCGTGAAGAAGGCGGAGAAGTCAAGTTCCAAAATTAAAGAGCTTGGTTGAGAGCATACGAAATCCTGGGAAATGAAACCCGTTACGTGCTCGAATGCTCCTATTTCTCGCCGTCCTTTTGACTTCTATCTTTTGTTCGAGACATTGTCCAACAGTTCCTCTTGTCCCCTGCTTATATCTTCGCCGCTGCCAGAATAGGACCTCCAATTCTTTCTTGGACAAGAATCACACCTTCCAGGCCATCGTCCATTCTCCCAAGCGACATGACACCGGCGTCATTCCCGTCGCCCTTGACAACTCCCACTTTCTGAATGGACTTCACCACATTTTTGTGTGGCAGGACTTCATTCCTGTTCTCGCCACTCTTGATGACCACATTGACTTCCGAAGGGTCGTATCGCACCTCCCAGACATCGAGATCGTGGCCCAAGCCGGCGGCAGGGTTCCGCCAAGACACAGTGACGATGAGATCTTCCTCGCTGTTTCTATGGCTGTCGTAAGCAAGTGCGATCGTGACGGCAGGAGCCAGTTGGCCTGCTCCGCCCTCTTTCAGCACTTTTTCTAGGCCCGCTTTCGTGTTTCCGACGCCGGAGGCGCGCCCGTTGACAATCACTTGCGGTGTAAATGCGTTTCGAAGGCCGAGACCTCTGACGTAGTCGCGCTGCCGGCTGTCAAAGGCACTATTGCCGAAGGTGTCCTTCCAGCCAAGGTAATCCCAGTATGTCACGTGGTAAGTCAAGAAGATGGTGTCTGGCAGTAGCGGCGTCGCGGAGGAGGTCGCGCGGAGAAGGTTTGCGTTTGTAGGTGGACAGCTGTTGCAGCCTTGTGACTGGAAGAGTTCCACGACAGAGAGCGGACGGTTGGTGTTCGAGTCAGCTTGTTCCCCGGGAAAGAATGTTTGACATGTGTCCACTGTCTCGTCTTCGGTCATTGGCTCTGCCGCTTGCCGAAAATTAGGAGAAGAGCATACAGGGGTCTGAGACGAGCGGAAATTGTGAAGAAAGGACTTCATGACGACAATAGAGAGTGATGCGCGAGGTGCTGCAGTTCAATGGGACATGGAAATAGCAATGGGCTCGTCCACCTTTTTATCTCGAGCCTTATACAGATTTCTAAGTCTGCAACTTACATGGGAATCAGATTAGGAATCATTGTTCTGGGCGATGGCTGTGCTGGACAGGGGCTGATAGTTCATAGCGGCTCGCGTGAGATGAATATGTCGTTGTTGTTCAGCTTAGTCAAAATTGTGCAGTCGTCAGAGAAGAGCAGACATCTCTTCCAGATTCTTCTGCGCAGAGCCAGTCACTCTGTTGGATACTTGCAAAGGCAGCTGGCTTAATTTCGGCCGCGCCAAGCCCCCTGCGCTTTTTCGCTTGGGGCTTTGCAACTTGGATTTCTCACATCGGACTTGATTAGAAAGCGATGATGAGAATCTTGGGCAGATGTCACCATTAACGTAGCAGAGACATTTCGTCCCAAACACAAGATATGAGTTTGGAAACAATTCATTTCATCGAGCCCTCCAATCATATCCACGTTACCGGCACAATGCCAGCGCCAACCCATAACTCCATCTAAGATGTCTCCAGAATGGGGCATCCTTCGAAAAATTCCCATCAGCCCAGACATGCATCACTTGAAATCTAAATTTTCTACAATGTTATCATCCTAGAACCGTCTTGCTTTCCTCCAATTTCCCCATGAAGACTGCCATTCTTCAGGCCCCTGTGCCCATGCGTTGTCATATGTGGTGTAATGTGCAGTGTCTGGCGCTGAATCGGTCGGCGCTGGCCAGGGCCTGCCCCATGTCGTTGACCAAAGCGTCTGCTGTGATGTCGACCAAGCCGATTGTTGTAATAGCCATGTGTTTGAATCTGTGAACCACTCAGCAGCACTGGCGTCAGGCCAAGATGAAGTGTATGTGTATGAGGTTGTGAACGTGAGGGGTGTCAAGTATGATGGGGAAATCGTGGTTGAGAGCGAGGTCGTGTATGAAGATGTCGAGGAGGAAAGCGAAGTGGTATATGAAGCAGGAGCTGTGTATGACGAAGTACTTGTGGCGGTCAGGGAAGGGGTATATGAAGTCGGAGTCGTGTAGGACGAAGTAGTTATCGCGGTAAGGGAAGTAGTGGTGGAGGAAAGGGAAGTCGTCGATGAGACTGGAGTCGTGGACGAGATTGAGCTCGTGGATGCAGTAGGCGCTGAGCCAGATGCCGAATAGACCCTAAGAGAATTAACAGACCAGTATGCATTTGTGAAAGCGGATGGGTTATTTTGAACGTATGCTTCGCACGTTGATGCAAGCGGAGAGCACACTGCGTCGGTATTCCATACACTACCTGCCCAGTCACCACAAAATGTCGTATCGAAGACCTAGATGGTAAATTGTTAGCAGCTAGTCAACATGTTCGAAATAGTCAAAGGGCAGCTTACAATCCTTTGGTCCACCAAATGGGAATCAATGTCGCAGTCGCCCGAAAAGATCGCCTGAGGCTCACCCCAACCACTCGGATCAGGATTGCCGCTAGTGATATCTGCTGGAATTGCATTCCGCGGGAAGAAATATATGGATATTGCTGTGCTGGTCCACTCCGTAGCATACACGCCGCCACCAATCGCGTTGAAACCGTTGCCGAAGGTCTGGAAGCTCGGGGATTTAATCAAACAACCTGCGTTCGTCACTTGTCCTAGGGCGTACACATCGCAGTTCGAAGTCATCAGCGTGCCCGAATAAGGGGTATCGTAGTTAGATATGGAGCAGCCAGCATTAGTATGCAAGATCCAGAATGATAAGTGCATGGTTATAGCTCTTCTTGCTTGCCACTCGGACACTTGCACGGCCAGAACCAGATGCAATGTTGGTGCTATCGACACCCCATGTAGACGGATCCGTTGCTGGTAGCGATCAAGCCATCGTTCTGCGCGGTTGCCTGATCTACATACAATACATATCTATTGGTCGGGTCGGCTGACTATGAAACTATCAGCAGAAAGGACTGGATGATGGCCAGTGCCGCTCACCGTGAAGAAATCGAACATATCGAAAAAGTACGTTGGCTCAGTCATCTTGGAGTGCGTAGGTTTGTGCAATGACGAGAGAAGGTAGGCCAATAGGGATCAAGAAGGTAGAGGCATGCATATTCCTTGGAGGCGTGATCACTGCAAGGGATCAAGAGGCAGAACCAAGGAAGGAACGGCCTGGGATCTGGTATTTTGATACGATATTTATCAGATCCTTGCTTTCGTCTGGACGACGACCTGTCAGAAGGCGTTGCTATGGAAAAGCGAGGAACAGGACTCGCAACCGTCGATTGTGGATAAGATGGGAAGCTGAAACACATGAATACAGAGTAGAGCTGTCACCTAATCGACGTGATTCACTCAAGGGCCACAAGCGTTTCTGATCAGCTTCGAGTGTTGCGTGGATCTCCATGTCGCCACTACTCCGAGTGAGGTCTGTCCTATCAGCAAACAAGGGTGTCTCTGGAGCTGGGAGCTGTTCGTCGAGCACAACAACCTCGTTCTCCAAGCATCGTGCGGCACTAGAGCGAACTGTGGCGTTTTGTTTTACCATGGTTCAGCGAAAAGCCTCCTCACCTTCTACCACTACGGTGGGCAGTAAGGTTCGAAGACTGACTTGAGCACATGCCACTGAGGGATTGCGACTCGAGATTGGGGACCCAAACAATAGCGTTCATGATCTAGATGCACAGGATCTTGGACCAGCTTCAGCGTTGTTCTTACGGACTAACGCGTGCGTTCCGTGCTTGATCGAGATCAGAGGTGTGAGAGGTTTCCAGCGGTTGGCCAACCATTGTTGATTAATTTGCGGATTCCAGCGCTATGGATGTCGTCTCCCAGTCGATGAGCCCACCAAACTTCGATCAGCTAGTTCGCCAGATTTAGAATGTGACTTCGGAGATTTAAATTACTCTATCATCCTAGCCGAAATCGATAGCGACGGCCAGACAAGGCCTGTTGTCGGCTATCTCGAACCAGCTAGATTTGGTGCCGAGAGAAAGGACATTGGGCCAGTGACAATGCGTTGCCACCTCTCCATAAAACATATTTCCGTCCTTACATCACTCGCCTCTAGCAATCACGAATTAGGAATTCTGGGCTAAATATGCTGGCCCTAGTATTGATTGCAGAGCTTGCAGGGTATCTCCCGCTCAGCATCAATCTCGAGATGCTGTAACTGACAGCTGGTTGTCCAACCCAGAGTCACCGAATTGCGTCCGGTTGATACCGAAGAAAACCCGTATTTCTACTCGTTCAAAGTCCAATGTACATCATGTCGCGAGACTCATTCGAATTGGGTCACCGTTAGTCGATTCGTAAGTCCTTTCTTACCTCGTGCATGATATATGAAACACTTCTTTTTCTACAAACTTTAGTACCGTCGCTTATTCCTGAGCCTCAACCTGGCTGCTTGTCAAGCTACAGCCTTCAATTGTTTAATGCTCCATGCCTCTTCAGGACCATCTACTCGCTTGAGCATCAAGACTTCGCGTTCGGGCATACCAGATGTCGTTAGCTTTCGTCTAGCTGACTGCAGTCCGCAGGAGTCAAACTCGCTGTCAGGCAGCCGTGGGGATGCCAACTTCGTATTCAAGTGCAAGAATTGCAAGGTAGCCCATACCTCTTAGCCAGTTGGATTTAGAGCCGACCGTCCTGCCCGTTGAATCAGAACTGATGCAGGAGCTGGCGTGCAGAGAGAATCGAGTGCCAACATAAAAGAACCGCCCAAACCCTACATACACAGCTCTCCACCCCAGAAAGTTAACATTATCGAATTCGACTGTCGGGGTTTGGAGCTCACCGAGTTTAGGGCCGATGTGGGTGAAAATCACAGGCTCCTCGTTGGTGTTCGCTGGCTGACTCGCCTCAGGGGGAGTGGCAGGCAAACGGGCTCGAGTCTACTACATTGTTCTCGGGCATCGATTTGCAGGAAGGCGAGTGGTTCGACTACGATGAGAAAGCGGGCGAGGAGGTGAGCATCAAGGATGTGAAGTGGGAGATTAGGAGAGCATGAGATCGTACAAGGCGTCGAAGTCGTGAACGCAATGATTGAGACTGCAATGCCTCTCAACAGAGGGCTGCCGACGTGTGGGGCTATCTTCATATCGACCACCCTTTCTAGCATCCTGCAGGGAGCACTGCTGAATCCGATTCAAATGCAAGATAAAGAAACCAGTGTCATATCTATAAATTCTGCGCTCGTACTTCTACTCCATTGTCTAGTCATGTGAGACCTCCATTAGGGAACCATGCAGTGCCCTGAGAGCGAACTAAGCCCCCGGAGGTCTTGGCGCTCAGCTTTGCCTAAATTTCGAGCTTCAGTCGCAAAATAAAGATCTCAGCATAGCAGCTTGTATTTGACTACACCACTCTCACAACGATCTAGCTTCGTGAAAAATATCATACCCCGTGGCTTAGCCTCTACCACAGAGGTTTCTGGCTTTACATACCAAGCCAATATGAGTGCAAGTCATCTCCCCGAATTTCCATGGCTTTGCTAATTTGTGCCAGTTCGCACCTGTCAACCCACGGCCTATGCTACAGTCGCTGTACGTATCGAACAGTGTTTCCTTTCAAGATTCTGATTTCTCCTGTCTTACGGCCTGAAAAGCCTTTTGGACTCTGGTCTAGATGGACCGCTACCCTCCATTTCCGACACTCTATTAGCCAGGGCTTTGTCAACTGACTGCAGTTCTACCAATACAGTATAAATGAAGACGTTCTCGTCCGCCTAAAGTGGGGCCAGACAGAGTACAAGGGTCGCCTCATCAGCGTCGATTCATATATGAACATACAGCTCAGTGGAACGGAGGAGTTTATTGATGGAAAAAGCACGGGAAGTTTGGGTCAGGTGTTGATCAGGTACGACATCACGAATCTCCGCCCTCTTCTCGACTCAGTGTCGCGGCCTTCATGACATTACGGGTTGCTAACACATGGCCCACATGGTAGATGCAACAACGTGCTATGGATATCGGCGGCAAAGGGCGTGGAAATGAACGGTGCAGCCGACGCGAAGATGGAGGGCTAAGCAACAAGCCACGCAAACATACAAACCGGATACTGCGTCTCCGAGACTGAAGATCGACGATAGACGGGATGATCTGTCTACTTCGCAAGCTGTGAGCGATCTTGCGATACTTAAGCATCTCTTCGTGCCCGACAGGACGGGCATAACGGTCTCACAAGCTTGGTTAACCGCACCGGCAACAGTTGCCTTTACATGGCTAGACAAAGTTACAGGAATGAGGAGTGCTAGACCTGCTGCAAGATAGCTGACGCAGCCATAGCCGTTCCTAGAAACCTTGGTGGAAGGGAGACAAGTCTTGCATCGCCCGAGCTGCGAACTGAATCGGGGAGCCTATCACCTGCATTATCCCGGCAGCATTGGACTCGGCAGGAAAAACCGGGCACTGCAGGGAGCACGCTTGTGTGGAATCAAAGTCAATCCAGCCGTCGTCAGCATTATGGGAGGAGATCTGCGTGCCACGCAATTCTATTCGAAATGTTGACAGTACAACTTTGTCTCCGTTCACTGCGATGTGATGGCCCTGCGCCGACTTGAATGTTCTAATTTCTAATTATTCTTTGAGTATTACTTACTCCCGTAGCCACCTGTTCTCGCTCTTCTACAATTGAATCAAAATCGGCGCAATGCGAATCCTAGACTCGTAGACATCCTTGTAGCGGAAAAAAGACGCGCGAGTGATCGGCACTTCGGCTTGCTGGGGGGTACCAACCAAGCAGAAACTTCGGCCCAATGGAGGACGGGTGTCATATCTTAGAGTTCGCCATTTCTTTCCCTCGAATTTGCATGAACGGACACGTTCCTTCTTCATCCTTTTCAAATATTCTGCCTGTCATGCGGCCTGGCGTGGCGATGCTCAATGCTCCCTCATCCTTCGCGTATGGAGTGGGTCTCAGGGTCCAGAATGCGGACGCCATGACTCGAAAATGACGTGCTACTGCCCCCCTACGCCCACACTCAACATTCTACAATCCCGCCCCCTTTTCCAGCTCTTTGGTGTACGCTGGTGATTCTCTTGACACTGGTAAACAAGTTTCTCCTTGTCGAATCCTGCAACTTTTCTTGTCTGTTTTCCTCCAAATCCTGTCCACCTCATTTCAAGCAATCCCAGTCCGGTTGCACTCTAATCAAGACTCCCCTCCATCGTCAACGCCTCCCCTGCCCAACCAACATGACCTCCTCAAAATTCGTTGAGCTCCTCGACAACTCTCCAGTATACTCCAACCACGACATCAGGGTCGACACATCCGGTCCCGGACAAGCCTCCTCAGACTCAAGCGCGGCCACCGGTTCCCGGGACTCCCGCTCTCCGCCCGACGAAAGGGTATATCGAGACCGCTTTCCCTCACCCACAAGGCAGTCAATGGAGTCACCTACCGAGTCGCCCACAAGGAGGAGGTTGCGGAAATTCTCCCTCAAAAAGGACGCTTGAAGAAGCGGCTGGATAACTGAATGATTGAATGAACGACCGTTCAAGGGCAACGTATGTCGTGGATCATGTCACCTACAAATCCCGAATTGGGCGAGCATATATCTCCATCTCCCTCTAGACCTACTCATGCAGAATCTCAACATCAAACAAGACACATACAAGCGTCCACCCGCTCGGCGGCCCAGAACTCGAAACGAACTCTCCCTCCAGCGTGCGGAGCAGTTTTATAACGGTTGGAAGTTGTGCAAAGCTAGCCAGCTCCTATCACGCAGCACCACACTAGCATGATAGCCTTTAAGACACGCATCCGATAGAAGGACACATGATGGTCTGGTCCAGCACACGACGGAGGACGGCTTTTGAGCCCCTGGCCTCAGATTCATTGTTCCGGTTTCGCGCGCACCGGTCGAAAGCGTTTCAAAGAGGGCCATCTGGGGGGCTAGGACGTCCTCAAATACAAAACTTACGCTATCACGCTCCTTCTTTGAACTTCAGTCTCTGCTCATCGCCTCTGCTTATGATACGTCATGAACAAGCGGGTGCGCTGGAGATGATGGATAGGGCTTGTGGACGATTTGTAGATGTGGAAATTGATCCAGCATTTTCTACTCCAATGCCGAGTCTGTAGCCGCACAATCTACATATACTCCAATATGCTGACCAAAAGGGCAAATGAAGTGTAATACCTTCCGGCCAAGGTGTGCTTTTCCTCCTTGCAAGGGTGTTTTGCGTTTGCCTCCCTCTATAAAATCTCCCCAACATGGTCTCATGATAGGCCGTCCTGAACTCCATACTGTGAATCAAATATCCCTCCCACATTTCAATGCTCGAACAACCTGAACCCAGAACCACAAAGATATCCATCTACCCTAACCCACCCCATGCTCCCCGAATTCTCCTCGCTAATTGTATGTCCTTCTGCATGATTGTGACCCGTTTCGCATGTATCGCGCACAGATTCGTGTCCTCGAATAGATGAACGAGAAATGCCTCGGCGGCCTCCTGCAGCGCCTGGATTGCTTGACTCTGCCATCGTAAAGTCATGGCCGCCGAATGTGGTAGGATGTCGCCGCATATTTCTCGGACGAGGCGCGAGAAGGGGAGTTTCAGCATGAGGAGGTCGGTTGATTGCTGGTACCGCCGTATCTCGCGCAGCGCGATCGTACCGGGTTTGTAACGGTGTGGTCGGCGATGGGGAATGGGGTCGCCAGCTAAATTGGAGACAACATCAGCGGGAATCCTGAGATCCCAAAATGAGAGAGCAATGAGGGAGGGGGAGATGTACGTTGTGTACGCCGCGCTTGTTTCGTGTACATTGGCTTCTTTCCCGAACGGCTTGATGAGCCTGGTGCGGTCTTTGCGCCTGTCCTTCGAGGTGTCGTCTTTGTTGCTCGAGGTGTTACTGGTCCGCCGGAGCGCCGTTTAATTTGTTTCGTTCGCGCCATGCTCGTAGAAGATGTCGATGTTCAGGATGGGAGGGGGGAGGCATAGAGCGCCCTTGCGCCAAAAATTGTCGCTGAACAATAACACACCGGTCTTAAGGGTCGCAATCCAACCTTGTAGACGCCAATAGAGATCTCGAAGTAGGGAACGCGTCTGAAATGATTTCTAGCTCGCTGGCCCAACTTGCTCTTTCGTCCGGAGAGTCGCCAAATAGTTATCATTCAGTGAGGTTATGTTTGCAGAAGAGACGCAGCACAATTGTGTATTTCGTGCGATCATGCAGAATGCGCGATGGTTATTTTCGTAGACTAATCTCGAGCACAATTGATGTTGATCACTATGCGCTCTTGCTGCGTTCGCTGAAGTGGCTGGGCGTCGAGGCGCGATCGCGTCCTGTCTGCGTGCCCCGGATACAAGGATGGCCAAGCGGGCTGCGGCGACTTGTGAATCCCGCCATTATCGCCCAACATGGCGCCCAGAGAGGACACCTAGTAAGATTTCAATCGCTGACCTGGACTTTTAAACGTCCATGACAATTCCAATCCTCTCTCCTGTCCCCATCGCGAACGAATACCATCATGACTATTCTGCTCTTCGTTCTCCCATCCTGAGTCAAAGCATCTTGTGCCCTATTTATTGTATCTTTCAGACTGCCGAATTCCTCCAAGACTTCCACCGCACTCTCTTTCCCTTCTTCCAATTTGTACCTTGGATCATGGCCGCACTTCTTGGAGGCGGAGATGGCGGCATGGGACAGATAGGCCAGTTTCCGCTGGAGCAGTGGTTTTTCGAGATGCCGCCCTGTACTCGCTACTGGACGACCGCAACGGTCATTACTTCTATACTCATTCAATGCAAAGTCCTCACTCCCTTTCAGCTATTCTACAGCTTTCGATCCGTCTACTACAAGTCACAGGTAAGGTGAAGTCTCTATCGGCGTGAGCTCTAGCTGACTTCATTGCTTAGTACTGGCGGCTACTTTCAACCTTCATCTACTTCGGACCGCCCTCCCTCGACCTCCTCTTCCACATCTTCTTCCTTCAACGATACTCGCGCCTTCTTGAACAGGGGTCCGGGCCGTCTCCAGCGACATTCTCCTGGTTGCTCCTCTATGCAACCACCTCCCTTCTCGCTCTAAGCACCTTTACCACCTCCCTGCCATTCCTTGGCTCAGCACTTTCGAGCACACTCGTCTACATTTGGTCGCGGCGCAATCCAGATACCCGCCTGAGCTTTCTCGGGATATTCGTCTTTACAGCGCCATGGCTACCGTGGGTCCTGATGGCCTTCAGCTTGTGTATGCACGGATCAATTCCGAAAGATGAGATACTAGGTGTGGTGGTAGGACACGTCTGGTATTTCTTCGCAGATGTCTGGCCTGGGCTACATGACGGACAACATCCGATGGATCCACCGTCTTGGTGGGTGAGACTTTGGGAAGGCAGGCCGGATGACAGTGGTGCGAGAGAGATAGACGGTGACGTTGCCGCCGCCGCAGCTGGACCCACAGAAATGCGGTAGTTATGTTCTCCTGGCATAGCGATGCGAATTATGGTTTTTGAGATGAATTCTGAATTTAGCATTATATGGGGGGCGTTGGTAGGAATCTGAGAAACCCTTAGAGCGAGATGTAGGCTGGAAACAAGCTATGACAGTTGGAAGAATACCCAGGGAATCGTTCATCAATGAGACTAAACCTTTCTACGAGGTCGAAGCAAGGCCATTCTACTCCGGAACAGGTCGAGCCTTGGTCATGGTTGTTTATTCGGAGCTCAGATACGGATTGAAAGATGTAGGAAGAGCAGGAGACATTTAGAACTAGCACGCACCAGAATCAAACAATGACGAGCAAGACAGGATTGGCAGATTGCTGTGAGAATGGTGGTGGAAGGTGGGCATTGTCCCGAGGAAAACTCAACCAAATTGCGTCAGCACAAGACAGAATGACAGAGGCTTGAACGGGATCAAATGAACACCATTGCGATCAAGGACACATACTCCTAGGGAGATAAGCATGGCATCGATCCACCTTCGCCGGCGGTCGGGTGTTGGTGACTGATTTTGGGGCCGCTGTCTTGATCACAGATTTGTAGGCAAGTGGTAGGTGTCGCGTCAAGTGGAATTGGATAAATACAAGAGCCTCGACTGTGAACGAATTGTATAAGGGCTATATCTTTAGAAGATCCAGGCTATCATGAAAGGTGTAGTTGGAGACAACTTTGAAGGAAGCACATTGCAAGACAAGCCTTCCGATTAGCTTTCCTAGTTACTTCAAGGATGCATCTGAGGTAGAGAGGTTAGCAAGCTGAACTCCCGATCTCGTTCTGATGCCGGATCAATCACCAATAAACGAGTCGACCGGAAAGTGTTAGGGTGGACCATAGAATACAACTTCATTGGAATGCAAAAGACGAAGCTCTTTGTGAAGCATGGTTATCTCAATGCTTCAACTCAGGCCATTCTGAACATTGGCCGTCTCCGGCTTAACTCAGATTTCTGTGACCTGGCGATCTCTGCGCTCCCTCAGGCGATGCACTCCCTGGCTGCATCGTATCCTCCGTCCCAAGGATATGAATTCGCCTTGGTAGTCGGCGCTGGTGCACTTTGGAGGTATTAATGTGTACAAAATTGGGCTCCTGCATCCCAACCAAGCTCTGCCTTTCTACCCTCTCCCGACTCTCTCCGCCTCTTTCGTTAACAATCCTTCGAGAACGTCTACTGTGCTCTCGATCTTTTCCTTCTCACTGGAAATCATTTGCCCTAGCACGTATTGGCTAACATCATCCCTCTCTCGACTAACAGGCCTGCCAATTCCGACACCGACCCGCACAAAATTCTGTCCCAATCTGTCAAGTAGCCCTGCACCTTGCAGACTCGCCTGCACAGACTTGATTCCGTTGTGTCCCTTCGCGCTACTATTCCCGCTCTTAACCCTCAGCTGCCCCAGCGGTAGTTCCAGCTCATCATGCAAGACAACCAGACCACAACTTGCAAGGCCGTGTATCGAGGAGAAGTTCTTCCACGCTTTCAGCAGCGTGGGGCCAGATAAATTCATGTACGTCGGGGACTCGTAGAAGGTGAAGGTGGGGATGCTAGGAGACGCGCTGACCGCGCCGCCAGCGTAAGATGAGTCGCGGCGCGGAGTCGGAAAGTGTATGTAATTTATCAGAGAGCGCAGGGCGATATGGCCAGCGGAATGGCGCGTCGTGTGCAAAGGGGGTGGGTTGCCGAGTGAGGCTATTAACAGGCGTGCGGTGGAGAAGGAGGGAGAGGCGGGCATGGAGTAGACTGAAGGCAATGGAATAAAATTGGCTATCCAACCATTTTGAGAAGGGCGTCCACCAGACGCGTTGTCGGTCACAGCGTCTAAAGGTGCGTTTACTGCTTGTGCAGAGCGTCTGGCCTTTCGGCGCAGCTTGGCTGCAGTGAGGTTAGCCATGGTCGATGCAAAACCACTAAAATGAAATACACGGACGTAGTAGGGAATATTGGAGGAGAGGGATTACCTTATATTCCGCGTCAATGGTGCTTTGTGAGTCAGTCGCCTTTGTTAGCAACTTTTCGAATTCTGATTTCCTCAGGCTCCAAGAAACTAACGCGGGCGGACGCCACCTTTAGTAAACTGCGTCATTTTGCAGCTGGATAGTTATATTGTGCTGACATAATTGTACAGAAGCCTTATATTTGCTTCGAAACGAAGCTTGGGAAACGGGCCCGTAAATCGAATATCGAGGGTTTCTGTATGTTTGTATTTTCTCACAACTGGAACTTCGTTCGCACTTTCTCCATCCTGGCTTTCCATTCCCACTCTTGTCCGCTTGCTCTCTGGATGCCCTTATCGATCCTCCTCAACTTCAGTGTGAATCTAGGTCCGAGTTCTTGCAGTCCTGCTCTGATGTCCTCAACACCTTTAACGACTTTACCGTCCGGTCCCACAACGCTCTTCTCGGTTTCTCGCTTGTCTCGGAAGATATATCTGTGTCGTCGGACGAATATGTAATCTCGTTGGTTATGGAGCGTTATGACCTGTCGGCCCCGAAACTCTGGTTGGGGTGGAAACAAGCTTCGGAAAAGGTGTGCTGTGAGCAACCCCAAGGGTGTGCGGAAGTTATTCAGAATCAGCTCAGGCGTATGCGATGTGGGGTTCCCGTGCCCTGGCATCTTCTTCCCATTCACCCAATTGCTCACTGAGAAGTGGAATGTTGGCCCTTTGGGAAGATGTACCACTGTCAAACCAGATGGGTGCTTCATGTTTTCTTCAAGAACAATGAGGGCCGTGTATTCACGGTTCGAAGCGAATGAGGCTATTTCTCGGACAGAGAACTTGTGTCCGTAACGATGTGACGAGCGACGCACGAATTTTGAGTTTGGAAAGAAGGACGTAAGCAGCTCGGCTTCGGCATATAAGGTGGAGTTTATGGAGGTGGTAATGAGGATTTTGGGTTCTGGAGGCGGGTCAGCACCAAACAGAGTCGGAAACTTTGCGGCCAGGGCTTCGGACGCAATTTTCAGATTCGTGGATGTCGTCGAACGGGTAGGAGAAGTTGCGCGATCTGTTGCTGAACGCAGTTGAGACTTCGTAGGGAGAGGGTTCATGGCAGCATGTGTATCCCCGTCTTCTTCCTCAAGTGCATCATCAAGCATGCTGTCTCGATCATCTTCTTCCTCTCCCACACCTTCACCATCTTCCACATCGCCTCCCTCTTCGTTTAGGCTCTGCTCCTCCTCTAACCGTTGCCTCTTGATGCGGTTCACATCGATGCTCAATCCCAGCCCGTCCTCGACATTGTAGTCAATCTCATCCCAGACCCGTTTCCTGTCAAGGGTAAGAGGTATATTGCGCCTCAGTCTCTCGTCTCTCAGCCTCGGGTCCTTGGATTCCTCTTTCTTGCGCCCAAATCGCTCCGCCCTTCGAATTGAGTCTTTGGCGTGTTTTCGCTTGACATGCAAACTCTGTCGCCTGAGTTTGTTTGCGGTTTTGAAAGGCAGCGACGCCTTGTCCGATAGCCTCACCGGTTTGGAAGGCATCTTCCTTTACCCAAGGTGTTCTTTTGAGACTGCAATAGTCCGTCGATTGGTGGTTCGAACTTTTTATTCGCCCCGCGCGCGATCAACAATGTGCGCCGGGAGCTTAAATTCAAAAGCTTCGCTTTTTTTTTGTTCCGATACCACTAGCTGGGAGCTCTGGCAGCGAATTTCAAAACAAGCACAAAATATGAGTCAGAGAGTTCCAAGTTGACTCACAGAGTTTCATTCCACATCCGCGGCAGCTCGGTGTCAACTGCTGAACCTCAACTGTGCATGCGTCCCATTTTCAGTCTACCGCGATTCAATGCATTGATCAGAACCAGCGAACCAACAACACGAGCATTTTCTTCAGCAGCTGCCAGCTTCCGAGCGCAGCTCTTGCGAGCAGAACCAGTCATGGCGACGAGCACAACCAAGACTGGTCAGCCATTGGACCGTCCCACCTTAGACTCTCTCCTCAAGCGTCGCCTGTTCTATACCCCATCCTTCGAGATCTATGGCGGTGAGAAGGGTCTTTATGACTACGGTCCTCCTGGATGCGCATTACAGGCCAATGTTGTCAACCTATGGAGGAAGCATTTCGTTCTCGAGGAAGACATGCTGGAAGTCGACTGCACAATGCTCACGCCGGAAGCAGTCTTGAAAACAAGTGGGCACGTGGACAAGGTTCGTCTGAATAGTCAATGTATCGAAGCTCAAATTTATGGCGATCTGACAATTTCAGTTCGCGGACTGGATGTGCAAAGACCCGAAGAGTGGTGAAATATTCCGAGCAGACCATCTTGTGGAGGCCGTCCTGAAGCAAGACTGAGAAGTGATCAAGAAGCTCGAGGTCAGACAGTGGACGTCGATGCCGAAAAGGAGGCCAAGAAAAAGAAGAAGGTCAAAGTACACGAAGCTACGAAGCTAGACGATGCTACGATCAAAGAGTACGAGGAAACCCTCGCAAAAATCGGCAACTATAGCGGCGAGGAGCTCGGCCAACTAACCCACTGCAAATACAACGCACAACCGCCCAAATTAAAGAAGTACAACATCAAAGGACCCACGAGTGGCGCGGAGCTTGAGCCTCCCCGTGCCTTCAACTTAATGTTCCAGACGACCATTGGACCAAGTGCCGAGAAGCCAAACGGCTATCTGCGTCCTGAGACTGCGCAAGGCCAGTTTCTCAACTTTCAAAAACTTCTTGAATTCAATCAACAATCCATGGTAAGCTCTTCATTCGATGAAAGGGCATCATCTTTACTACCATCGCACAGCTAACTTGGACAAAAGCCATTCGCGTCAGCCTCAATCGGCAAGTCCTTTCGCAATGAAATCTCGCCTCGATCTGGCCTTCTTAGAGTTCGGGAGTTCCTAATGGCCGAAATTGAGCACTTTGTCGACCCCGAGAGTGGCAAAAAGCATTCCAAATTCAACGAGGTCAAGGACATCAAACTATCGCTACTAAACCGAAACACGCAACTCGCAGGCAGCACGAAGGTCGAAGAGGTAACGATTGGGGAAGCGGTGTCTACCAAGTTGGTCGACAACGAAACACTCGGCTATTTCCTTGTCCGTATCCAGCAGTTCCTGCTGCAACTTGGTGTCGACAGGTTAAAGCTACGGTTTCGACAGCACATGGCCAATGAGATGGCTCACTACGCAGCCGACTGCTGGGATGCCGAGCTTTTCACTAGCTATGGCTGGATCGAGTGTGTAGGCTGTGCGGATCGAAGCGCTTACGATTTGACCGTCCACCGTGAGGCGACTGGCCAGCCGTTGTGTGTACGAGAAACCAGAGCAGAACCGCTGAAGATTGAGGAATTCCAAATCGACATCGACAAAAAGAAGTTCGGCCCGAAGTTTAAGAAGGACGCAAAGACTGTTGAGTGTGCTGTAGATGCGCTTACACAAGATATGCGCGAGAAGCTGTCCCTGGATCTGCAAAAACATGGCAAGATCACCATCGACGTCAAAGGCGTTGGGAATGGCAAAGTAGAGTTAGACAAGGACTTGGTGAAGATCGAAAGGCGCACCAGGATCGAGCATGTTCGCGAATATCTTCCGCATATTGTTGAACCCTCCTTCGAATTGGTCGCATACTGTACAGCTTGATCGAGCATGTCTATTGGTCACGAGAGGGAGATGAGGCCAGAGGCGTAAGTAACATCCCCTATAGATGCTTGCAACAAATGCTTATCGTTCTCAGGTTCTCTCATTCCCCCCCACTGTAGCACCAACAAAAGTCCTGCTAGTACCTCTGTCCGGCTCCCCATCTTTCCAGCCCTTCCTACAACGATTGACCAAGCAATTACGGCGGATGGGCATTGCAAATAAGATCGACGATTCGTCAGCAAGGTGAGTAGTTCGTCCTTGGCTGAGGCTCTACGCTAACCTGGTCCAGCATTGGAAAGCGTTATTCCAGAAACGATGAGCTAGGTACTCCACTGGGCATCACAGTAGATTTCCAGACTGTGAAGGATAATACCATCACACTACGAGATCGAGACTCGACGAAGCAGGTCCGAGCAGACGAGGATCAGATTATAGCTGCCGTCAGGTCTCTGGTAGACGGTGACGAGACTTGGGACGATGTTAGGAAACGCCTGCCGGAGTTCGTAAGTCAAGAAGCGGATTGATCAGGTCGACTGAGGACCAAAAGTAGGTTTGCTAGATTAGAGCCGAAAAATCTCACCCTCGATCTATAGGTCCCAAAATAGACTCCCTTCTTTACGCTATTTTGGGCTCCCTCCTGCGCAACTGCTTCGTCTCGCCCTTGTGGATCCGACGGACAGATACTTAAGGGCGTGGAAGCCCGTTCCGTCATGCCCACAGTTTGATCAACAACGCGTGCTTTCCCGCCTCTTCTCCCTCCTTCTTCCTCTTCCAACGGCCGTCTTCTCCATCATCATGGCGAAACGAAAAGTCACGGCTGAGGAGCTGGAAGCTCGAGCCGAATCCAATGGCCATAGGAGAAGGGGCCCACCGAGAGAAAGACAGCGCTCGAGACGACGGGAAGCACAACGATAAGACTAAGACGAATCAAAATGTGGTGTTAGACCGTTATGTCCTGTAAGAGATCAGCGTCTCTCGGCCCGTGCGAACTTCGATACTTATCCCAAGTTAACTGCCATTAACTCATCTCTAGGCGACATGGGCGACATGGGCGACATGGGCGACATGGGCTCGACGATGCGGTATTTCTTTGATTCGCCTCCTCGTTTACCATCCTTGTGTAATAGCCAGGCACCCAGTCTTCCGCTAATCTAGGCCAATCAGCATAGGCATCAGAAAAGTTGTCGCCGCGGCGGTCATCGTCGATGCCTAGGCAAAGGAAAGAAGGGAAAGGCGGAGATTGCTAGTCGGCTATCTGGCCGAAGGAGAAGGAGAGAGATGGAAGGAGTTGAACACCAAGGCATGATCTACAGATGGTTTCCCAAATCTGAGTAGAAGCTGCCATAGGAGTCCCTACAAAGGCTTTGTTGAGAGGCAGTGCCCGTGCTTGGCACACAATTTCAGCCCGTGTGATCAAATCTAGCCTTCACCATGCCGGGATGCTGTTCGTCAGTGGCCCACTGCTGAAGTTGGACGCTAACATTGAGATTGGTCGAAGGGACCGGGCCTATGCTGGGAACCAATCTGAACTACTACTAGTAGTATGTAGGTGGAATGTGCATATTTTGCAGCCTACAAAGGCTCTTTCAAGACGCTTTCGATTCATTAGGATGGGTAAATAAACTATCGCAGTTGATCGAAGGAGGAGCACAACTGAGTCATGTCAGAGTTCTGCCGTTGTTAGCGAAACTTGAACCACTCAGGAGAAAGATCTCCTTTCTCGAGAAGGTCAAGAGCGGCCCCTATTCATCCACTTCTGGATGTAACATTCTCCCACGAACAGATACTCGCCATGCTTGCCCTCGACCGGTCGGACTATGTACGGGGTCGGTCCGCCGAAAGGCACGCATACACGATCACCAGGATCCATGTTTGCAGGTCCAATTCCCATTTAGCGATCCTCTGTCACGAAGAACTTGCGCCCAGGCGGAACATTTCGAAATACTTGGAGGAACCGATAGACCAGAGCCTGATCCGTAGGCACTGATTCCCAAAGTCTTATGGCCTTTTCATTAGACTCGCTCTTCTTGTGACAGGGTCTTGATCAAGGTTGCAGCAGCATAGTTGATCCTCGTACCAGACTCGTCAATGGTTTTGATGATGTCCACATTGGATGCCTTGACCCTTTCTACCACTCCAATGAGCAGTCTCGGACACTTTGCTTCTTCCCCCTTTTCTGCGCTTAAAGAGCTCTATGCCAGCCAGACCTCTAACTGCGCCCGCAAATTCGAGGAGATGTACCAACTCGGCTGGCTTGGCCGTGGAATTGGTCTCCTCAATAGTCTGTCCTGCTGTGAATGCCAGGATAAATTCAGCGATGTCATTTGATGGCGTGGCGTACTGCAGTGCCAGGTTCCAGGCCTCTTCAATGGTGAGCATGTTGAGTTCTCCACCAATCCCCTTGCTATTTGCAATAACTGTTCCCAGATGCACGCCCTGGGCGCCCGAGAACATCGTGGTCCATTGAGTCAGCAAGTCTGGGCACTGTAGCTCGACTTGCTCTGTAGTTTTCCAGCTCACGAAGTGGCCTGCCATGCTCGGTATCAATCTCGGGGCCCCCAAGTTGCTACCCATGAGGGCGCTCCGCTATCCTTTAGCCCTGCTTCCAGCGTTACGTAGGACTTCCAGGCTCCGATCTTCTCTGATGATCACCCTCGTGACTTCACATGGGATCTGAGGCAGCGACTTTGAATAGTCCGCCAGCATCACTCCACCTCCAAATCTTAGCTCTTGCCTCTCCCCAACATCCCGAAGCCCAAGCAGCGCAAAATATCTGTCCCACAGATCACTGGATCTGTGCCGACGAGTGCATTCGAGTAGCGTCTCGAAGGACCGTTTGAGAGGTAATAAGGTTCCCTATGGCAGCGTGATGGTAAATTGAACGATGGCCCTCAGGAGCATGTTGCGCAAAGCTGAAGAAGAGCCAAGCCAGCGTTTTCATGAGCTCCTCTCGATCGAGGGCACAGTTTTCCCCAAAAGGGCCCAAGCCTCCTGAACCTCTTGCACAATCCATATCCATTCAAAAAAGAGTAGCGCGAAGAGATCTCCTAAGGCCTCCTAGCGGGGATCAGGTTGTGCAGGTAGCCCGCGAACTTGGAGCTGCTTGTTGGATGGAAACTCTCTCTCCGGGTTCTGAATTGTGTCCCGCCGTCTCGAGCTGATATTTTGAATAAGCTCTACCGCATACTAAACTTTGATTGTGAGGATCAGAACCGAGCCAATAAGGTTCCGTTGCGAGTTCGCATATATCAGACCCATAAGATTCACTTGTATGCCGCGCTCCGCAACGTGCCTCCTGGTTGATACAACAAATATGGTATCTGATCTCCGTGACATCATTCAGCAAGGCGGGAGACTCGTAAGTTGGGGAAGCACTTGCATTTGTACACCCCGCTTCGAATCTGCAAGCTTCATCAATGGACTCAGTCATTTTCTAACAGCCACCTTTGAATCCTTCCAACTTGTTGACAGAGCGGATTGTCGCTATGGTTACTCAGGGCATTCCGCGCGTGTCACCCTTGTCTCTTCAGCAGAGTTCAGAGACGATAAATAATGGAGGAAACGGGGGGGTACGAGCGCGGAGCTGCTAGGACACCGGTAGATCCTAACACGAATGAGAGCTTTCCTTGCTAATCAGCGCTCAAGCCCACGCTTGGGATCCCTCAGACGGTAGCGACGATGACTGATTGCCTCCTGTTACAGACTTGATCTCCGGGAAGTGGAAAGGGACCCTGAAAGGCTGCTCTCGATCGATAAGAGCCCAGGCGCTCAAAGCTCTGCGGCATGTGCGCCTACTTGCATCTCGCAGTTCGGCTGCTATCGCAACTGCACAAGCCCGTGTCGGCACTCGAGGTGAGCCCGCCGTGATTCTCTTTTCCCAGTTTCTCTCATCCACACTTACTCACGCGACACCTGCTAGACCTACAGATTCTACTGGGTGACGACGAACCTGGCACGAAGCCAGATGCCACTGCTGCCGCCGCTGCAGCAGTAGCATCTGATGACGATGACGGCCATTTCATCTCGGCTCCGCCGCTCGAGGTGGAAGCCTTACCTTCTTTCCGGCCATGCCTGCTGAGACCAGCATCGATCACGCTGTTGGACAACTGCTCGTCAGTCCTGTCAACGCAAGTGGCATTATTCGCGAGAACAACAACAATAATGATATACAGGGTGGCCAGGGGATAGATCGCGATGTCACCAGCGGTAGAGAGTGCGATTAACTGGGCATAGGCTAAGAAGATAGACTACGATCCTCCTACTGGCACTCTATCCTAGCCGCTGCCGAAGGTAATATTCACGATGTTCTCGTAGAGTATAAGGAGGCGTTTGGCGACCTTTAGAAGGCAAAGAAGCCCTATAAAGAAAGGGAAAGAGTCCTTTCAACTGCGTATTCTGCAAGCCCCAGATACCACGAGTCACCATCCCCCTCCCCAGCTACAACCTCGAGTAGAGCACTAGTCCAGAGTATTGAGAAGGCTGTCGGCCATGCATTCCCACGCCATTACCTCGACAAGGCATGGAGAATTGAGGGCCTCGACGGCGTTTACCTGGCGGAGGATGGGTCTCTACGATGCGTTGTCAGATGGGAGCGCTCGGTTGTGGCCGCCTCTGACCTTCGCTAGCGAGGCGCTGCTCAAACGAAGAGAGGAATTATTCAAGGAGCAGAGTGGTGGGAGAAGTGGCTGAAGGACCCAAAACCTGGCAAGACGCGGGCGGTGGTGGTAAGGAGTAAAAAGGAATGCGGAATAGCATGGGGAAGCGGTGCTCACCTTCAACTCGTCGGGCGTTTCCCAGGAAGCAATAGGCAGACATGCGCAGTCAGTGTTGAATAGCAAAGATGAGCGATTAGTAGCCTAATTAGGCCTCAACGTGAGTCGTTTTGGATTGCTAGGTAAACACAGCCGGATTCGTGGAAGCGGGTCAGCTATTCACACAACAACAACAATCATCACGATCAAGTCTCGCTTTGAACAGCCACACAGCGCGATGTTCGTTTATTCCTTCATCTCCTGCTCTTACACTCCGGCCTTCAATTCTTCATTATTCCTCAAAATTAACAATAAAACATTTCCCGCCAATTCCACCACCCCATTATAGGCTATTCATTCAATCCTACCACTCCTTCCCTTGCATCTCGACCCACAGTCACTTCGATCCGATTCACAACCACGATGAGCAACAATCCACAGGTCCAACCTGATGTCGTTTCTCCAGTGACTTCCGATCAACATTGGATGAGGAACCCGCGATGTATCAGCTGTCTTGCGCGGGGGCTGGATCTCAAGGATTGTCCATTTTGCAATGTGTGCCCAAGCTGTGGAAGCGGTCCGGACACTCACGGCGAACATTGCCCATTCAAGACCCGTGAACCCCGTGGATTGTTTAACTTCTTTAGACTTCATCCACTGCAGCCAGAAAAAACACCTTGGTGGAAATCCTTGGATTTTTGGGCGCCATCTCTCAAGCCGCTTGTTCCAGATCTAACAGGCCCTGATCCTCTCCGCATGCTCCTCGAGACTTACTCTGGGAGGATGGCTGTCGTCTTGTGTACTTCCTTTGTTGCCTTCGTAGAACAATCGAGCTTTTTACCTCGGCATAATCCATGATTTGAATCAGGTGTGCTAAGGGTTTTATTATTTTCCGGTTTCCCGTTACAAAAAAAACAGCGCAATTGGTCTAGTGGTATGATTCTCGCTGTGAGTATCTCATTTCCCATATCAAAAAAAAATAAGATGTTACAATATCTTTATATATCGATACTAATATCCACACAGTAGGGTGCGAGAGGTCCCAGGTTCGAGTCCTGGATTGCGCCATTTTTTGGTTTTGGGGGGGGAGGAAGGTGGGAAGATTCTTCCTTATTGCAGTCGTGGAAATAGACGATTGCGCGTGGCGTGCGCGCGCATAGATGCCATCTGATAGCAGATATCAGCTTCTATATACAAGCTTCAGATCGAGCACCCAGGTCGTCGAGCGCGGCCCCTGTATCTATCCGGAGCGGCGCTCGAGCCTCAGCGATCTCGTGGAGCGAAGCTGTTGCACCTTTCTTGGGAGATGCGCGCAGGCAGGGCGACGAGAGTAGTCGTGCGGGCCTTGCGAGGTTAATTAGCTGGCGCATGAACGAATTCAGCGCGAGTCGATTGCAGCAGCGGCGACTATGTGGTGCGTCTCGTCTCCACGGGCTTGGCTCAAAACCCACACGCGTCCGGAGAGGCTGCGACTACTCCAGAAAGCACTAACCTGCGCTCGAATCAACCCACGGGTTGCGCCCTGTTGCACGAGGGTTGGTATTGCGAATGAGGAAGAGAATGGATGCAGCAATACGGCGGCTGGAGGCGTGGCGGTCAGCGAGCAGAGAACGAAATGATCTAACGACAGTTATTCAGGCTCCTAGGCGATATTTCGAGACTTCACTCCAGTGTTTGAGATCCTTTGGTTGTGGAGCCTATTTGGGCCGTTCGAATTTCCCCGGTTCATACTGTTCGCGGAGCTCAGCACCCGCGTACTACTCCCTTACTTGTACCAATCCGCAGCTCCTCCATTCGCGTACTATTCCCCAGTTCGTACTATTCCGGAGCTCCCAACTCACGTCCTATTCTACAGCCCCGTACCAATCCCCAGCTCACCATTTCCATACCACTCCCCTGCTCGTACCAGTCCTCATCAGCTTAGCATATTATCCCGAAATCTACCATGGACACAATATTCCAGTCAAGAATTGCCTGAAGCGCAAGACTTAGTTATTGTCCCGACACAACTTGGTTCACTCGAGTATTTATCCAACTCACCCAGATACTTAGCCACTGCTCACCCGGATGCTCACCTTCTGCTCATCCAGGTCCTCACCCATTGCTCACCCGGTACCCACGCACTGCTTAGCCTGCTCATCTGGGAACTCCACTACTCACTCTGCGGATAATTTGCTGAGCTCTCGGTAGAGTAGTTCATAGATGAGTTACGTTACGCTACGCTACCTCCTTAAGCTAAATTGGTGCGTTTCGATGAGAATATATGCAGATTTGGTCTACCTAGAGTGTTCTGATCTTCTCGTTTGCCGAAGCCTACGAAGAACGAAGTCAACAGATTCAGTAATACCGATGCATTCTCCTTCACAAAACGATGTTGCAAGTCGCCAGAAGCGTACCCCAGACATAACTCAGGGTCTCATACGCCGGTGCTGCGTGGGGATAGAGAGAAATTGGCCCTAAAAAGCCGACAATTTCTTCGTCCTGCCACCCCGTATCAGAAGCCATGACAGCATGCCATCCAACACAGTGGTATGCCGGTCTATGGCTTGGCGGGCCTAAAACACGGGGTGACTCAAGTGGGATGTAGCCATGGCTTCTCGAGGTTCGACAGCGACGAGATGTCGCCGCTTTATGAAAATCACTGTCTCATTGTGGGCTTAGTTCAAATGCGATAGTGCCAATCACCGGCTGAACGTTGACGGTGAGGGGCGCTGTTGACGTGGTCGAGTGGGCCCAGTAGGGGATAATTGGACCAAAGGTGGGCCCGGGGTGAACCTCACCTGCGCTCAGGGCGGCGTCACCCTAAGACCGGAGCAGGGTGAGCCCGGGGCGGATTTCAGTCTTCGGTTTGTGGGGGGGATTTTGGGCTGAGGGGAGATGTGCCAAAAGTACAGCTTCTTGACATACTGGCGTCGCCTTCCACGTGCGAGGGTCAAGTCAACCTGTCTCTACCAACGCACACCTCCAGATGCCACATTATAGTGTTATTCTCAACCCTAGTTGAGTCAAACTCTCGATTTCTGCGTATCTCATCAGTCGTATTCTTGACAGTCACCCTGCACCAAACTCCAATATGGCACCGCCTTTACCAAGTTCCGCACGTCTGCGCCTGAAGTACCCCCTGTACGGCTGTGACTTTGATCCTCTGAGCAGTAGCTACCTCGTCGTCGGTGGAGGGGGGGGTGAGGGTAACTCTGGTCTGCCCAAAACCGCTATTGTAAGTGAAGCGACAAGACGCTGCAGGAGTGAGCACACTAACGCCTTCGATATCTTAGTCGCTCCTAGATACATCGCAGAGAAATGAGGTACGAGAGCTCACAGGGCTAATTCTCTCGACCGATCAGGATTCCGTTACCAGCTTAGCGGTGGCTCAATCTACAGAGGGCTCGATCAATGTCATCGCTGGGATAAATGGGAGCCGCAACCAAGTCGCAGCTAATGACAATCGACATTGCCGAAGTATTATGATCCAACGTCAGGCGGAAGGGAAAGCCGAAGTGATTGGAGAAACTTCCTTTTTCAAGCCTTCAACCGCAGCCAGGAAAGAGACGTATCAGAGAATAACAAGGATAGGACGGCGAAAAGAAAATGCTGGAGAACCGCAGATAGCTGCCATAGCATCAGGTCTTGCCCCCGAAGGCGAAATTATCGTCTTCAACCCGGAGACTCAGGCGGAGCTGGCAAGGATTGATCTGAAGGAAAAGGAAGCGGCTGACCTCGACATAAGTCCAGGAGAAGACACAGCCTCTGGGGATCTGCTCGCTTTCTGTACGGATACGGAAGTTTTTGTGCAGCAAATCTCGAGCGAAAAGGCCGGCTTGACCGACAAGCCAGTGTTGATCTATGAGAGTCCATTGGCGAAATCTGCTGCCGCCCGACCCAAAAACAGATTGTTACGTTTCATTTTTGGTGGGCAATACGTCTTATTGGTACAAAACCGGCCAGCAGGTGCTGAGCTGCTGATCATAGAGCTCAATGTATCTGAGGGAGTATCAGGCGACGTCACCTTACAGAAACGTCTCGGCACGGTCTCCAAGGCTGTTTCGCTGGCGGTATGCCCTCTTTCACAAACTTCTACTGGAGAATATCAGACCGTGATTGCTGTGGGAGGGAATACCGGCTCTATCGAGATACTCGCCATAGAAAGAAAGAAAAATGGCCTTGGCCGGTTCTTGCCTTTCGTTGCGCTCAAGGCTGTACACTCAACACCACCAACGGCACTTTCCTTCTCGCGTTTCAACCCACCCCCAATGACAGGCGAAATCCAATCTCCGTCTGTCCAACTGGCGAGTACGTCTGCGGATTGTGAAATCGTGGTTCACACGTTACGTTTGCAGCCGGCTAAGAACAATGGCCCATCGTATGTACTCGCATCACCAGAGACATCAGATGTCAAACAGACCATCTTCAGCGTTTCGATGGCAGCTTTTGTCATCGCCATAGCTGCTTTCCTCCTACAAGCATTCAGTGAGATCAGAGGCGCAGCTCCACCAACCTTAGGCGCAGCTGACTGGCTGCACCCTCAATTGAAGCAGCTAATACACCGGCCATACATTGTCGCAGAGAGTCCCTTAATGCCCTCCGAAGTTCCAGTGGTTGCTACCGTAAAGCAGAAGCTGCACAAGCTGGTAGAGGAGCATGCTTCGGCGGAGACGCCCAAGGCTATAGTGGTCAGGGACCAGGGGAATGGCGAGCTGTCAACCGAAGTCCGTCACGACGCCGAGATCGTGCAAGAAGAGAGGCTGAGAAGATGGGAAGACCTGCACGAGCACGAGAAAGAGGGATGGAAGCAGAAGCTGAGTGAGGGTGGGCATTGGTCATCAAGCGAGGGAGAGAACGTTCTTAAAGGGATACTCTTTAGCGAATTGGCTGGCATCGTCGGGGGGATTGTTGGCGGCGTTTAGTTAAGGCTGTGGCCCGGCGAGACCATGTTTGAAGCCCAGAAGCGAGGTTCTGTAATGTCTAATGCATTTTGATGATCTACCCAGAGGTTGGTGATTGGCGATGATGTGGAAAAATGACCATCCTTAAGGCACATGACGGGCATTGGCCCCGACGGCCTCAGCTACTACGTGCCGACCAGGGACACCTCTTCTCCCTGCGAAACCTTTATCCTGCTTAGTCGTCCGCCGTTCATGACTTCAGGGATGATGCTCCTCGCTGTTCCGGACGTGCCAGATCCATGATATAATGCTAGGCAATGCCGTCAGCTTCCGCAAGGAAGCATCGAAAGGAGCCATTACCTGAGCTTTTCTGGGTCCATAAGAATGTCATCTTCAGCATCTTCGTCCCACAGCAGCAACGAGGCCGGGGGAGAGATCAATTCTTTCGTGCAGCGCAGACAAGTCTCAGAGGCGTTGAAGACTTACCGACTGACTTCGTGAGAACCAAGTTGCCTAAGTCAGAATTCGAAGTACACGTCCCCGAAGCAAAGCTGAAAGGTACCGCGTGTGCAGAAAACCGTCGCCACCCCGAATGTCCTTGGATCGCTCTTTCTGTCCTGAGATTAATCTATGAAACCCTCCTTGAAAGCCAGCAAACAACACTAGAAAGCACGGTATGCGTTTCATACTGAAGATGCCGGCTTGATCAAGATGTCTGGTGCTTAAAAACGCCCTGGTCTACTGGCTGCCTTTGATTAAGGGGACTGCCGAAACCTACACCTTGTAAGCTTCTATAGCTCTTTCTGGTGGCGCTTCCAGAAGCTCCAGAATGCCCTTCCTCACATATCTGCCCGGATTTCAATGACATTAAGGTCAGGTAAATGTCACCAAAGTAGCAGCATCGAGAGCATTCCACACGTGTATTTTCTGTAGACAGCGTATTAGCGGACGCGAAGGCAAAGCGGGTGATGATGGACGGGCTGAAGAGTATTGTATAAAACAGTCTGAGGCCCGCACGTTGAAGGGAGAAAGGAAGGAGCATAGGGATATGCTGAAAGTGCTGAGGCGCGTAGGGACGAAATGCAGTCGTAGTTCGAGGGGCGGACTTTCTGGGAACTTCTAGAGCAGAGCAATGGATGTGAAAAGCGAGGCCGAGGTAGACTCCAACAGGAGTGCGGAAGAAGACATTGTGCATTCTGGCAAAGAGTCGCTTTTCTGGATTTTATATCTTCTGCTCTCTCGTCTGTGATGCCTCTCTTACATCCGACAACGGTACACCCACTTGTTTCATGCCTTGCTTCTGCAGCATATTTATCACAGACTTTGTAGGCCCAACGCTCTTGTTCCAGCCGAACGTCCCCAATTTGGCGTCGAGCTCTTTCTCAACTTCAGCGAACGCTTTGTCCATGGATTTTCCAACCTCTATCAGTAATGTGTTAGCCAAGCAACGCGTCCAGTGTGTGGTCACAAATACTCACCAAGTTCCTCATATTGCCAAACGTTTGCCTTCATTCCTACGCCGTAGAAGGCGTGCTTCCTCAAGAAAGCAAGCCAAACTTGTACAGTCTCCGGGTGGCCGTCCTGTATCTGAACTAAGCGCCTCAGTGTGATTCGCTCAAAGTTCTCCTGGCTCTTCTTGTGCGCGAAATTCGATCGCGGCATTGTCCAGCGCTCGATGATCTTGGGGAGGGGTGTGGGACCAGAGGCTGGTAGACCCAGATAATAGGCGGCTCGCATAGCGAAGTCAGCCATGAACTCGACGTTGCGGACGGAATAAGAGCGGAGCTGCAGGTCGCAGGATGGCACGCCATATTCCGCCCTTCGGCGAAGGGGTGTCAGATAGGCGGCTGCAACGTTTCGCGGTGGGCGGTGGAAGCGATCTGCTTTCGATGTTTTGGTTGATAGTGCAACTCCAGCAAATTCTCCTTCAACTTCATGTGAACTTGCATTTGGACGAGCTACCGTACGTCGAGGTCTTCTGGATGGCGCATCAGGTACTGAGGAAGCGAGTGCCTTTTGTGCGGCGGATTTTTCAGGTACCGCTTCAGGAGTCGGCGGTGAAGGAAACCCCTGCGTGATCGATTCTGAAGAAGGAGACTCTGCCGGAACGCGCGCAGTGGATGAGAATGTTCGCGTAACTGTCGACAGTCGAGGCCGAGGCGAGGACGTCTACCAAGCTGTCAATTGAGAGCGAGAAAACGAGATGCTGTCTTACCTTGCAAGGCCTACAAGCCTCTATGGCCAAGCGTATGCTCCTTGGAGTGGACATTGCGCAAGTCAATGCAATTGGAACGCTTGTTCAAATGTAAGAAATAGGCCTTAGATGCTACAATTTGAAAAGATTCGTGTCGAAGTACTGTAGCTTGCAAATGCGGCCAATGAGCGGCGACTGTCTCCCAATTTGCAGGGGCCCGGGGCTGCATCGAAATGTGCAACCTTAAATCCGTTAAGTCATGTAAGAAAACAAACATCTCAGATGGCCTTCGAACAAGAATGCTCCAAACTTCCACAATATACGACTACGGACAGCTGATTATCCCGAGCCATGCGTCTGTAACAGCTCTCGTTCGTGTAGATTCCAAATCCAGAAAAGCAGCACCCAAAGTCGCAGGGGTCCATCTTCACAGACTTCTCTTTTCGGCTTCTGCTTTAAAAGCACGAAAAGAAAGATTTCAGAAGCATCGAGTTGTCAACGATATTGTATAGCTCTCTAGTTGACTCACACTACTTGAACGCTTTCGGCTACCTCCTTGTTCATTTCCATCATGGACCTTCCCACGTTGGCCATGTACGACGAGTCGGTTACTTTTCTTCAAGATCGATTACCAGATCAGCTGCGTCACCCTCGGGTAGCGATTATCTGTGGATCAGGTCTAGGTCTGCTTGCGGAGACGGTGGAGCGCAATGGCAAGCTGAGCATGTCCTTCGACTACGCATCAGTTCCCCATTTCCCATGTTCAACTGGTATGACACCCTATCCAAGATCCACAGTTTGCTCCTCGCCCAACCCGATACTTGGTTCTCTCGGCCTGTAAGGCAAGTAACGCGCAAGGGGGATTCAAGTAAAGCAATGCTGGCCTTTTGATGGCTCATGTTTAATCTCGCATAACCACAGCTGCTGATTGTCATTGTAACACAGTCGAGAGTCATGCTGGCAGACTGGTCTTCGGAGTGATGGAAAACAAGGTGGTTGTTTTGATGTCAGGGAGGTTACATTTCTATGAAGGGTATTCCATTGAGAGAATCACCTACCCAGTCCGTGTATTTCAGCGTCTTGGAGTGCAAGCTATCATCGTCACAAATGCCGCTGGAGGTAAGTTTGGAAAGCAAAAGGACGCACCACCTAGCCACATTCCTTTCAGACGCCAGTCCACTGACCCTTATGCTATTCTGCACTTCTCTAGGCCTCAACCACGAGTATGCAGTGGGAGATATTGTTATCATCAATGACCATCTTTTTCTTGCAGGTCTTGCCGGTAATCATCCATTGCGAGGGCCCAATCTTGATATTTTTGGTACCCGCTTCCCACCACTTTCGGATGCATATGATTTGAGCCTGCGCCGAGTAGCACATGTAGCCTGGAAGAAGGGCCAAGCAGATAGAAAAGGAGTCAAGCAGCGACGGCTGCATGAGGGAGTCTACGCGTTTGTTGCAGGGCCGAGCTTTGAGACGCGAGCAGAATGTCGGATGCTGAGAATATTGGGCGCTGATCTAGTCGGTATGTCAACTGTGCCGGAGATCATTGTGGCGAGACATTGTGGGTTGCGGGTGCTTGCTCTTAGCTTGGTTACAAACAATGCTGTCCTTGACCCTGGACCGCGTGGGGATGATCCGCTCTTAGAGGGAGCAACGGCCGATGCTATGAGGATGATTGTCGAGAAAGGTAGAGCGGACCATGAGGAAGTAGTCGAGGAAGGCCACCTGGCCTCTCTTGACTTGCAGGTAAAGACAACTTGCTTGCTTATTGAGACAAGTCGTCGAGTGAAGCTGACTAGCAACAGGCGCTCGTCACAGAGGTCGTGAGCGACATATCGTGAGCAGCAGCCAGCTCTAGGGTCGTTGTATCCGCCCTTTCCGCATGGCATGAGCATTCAGGGAGCATTCCCTGTGACCAGGTAGCATTTGCAGTCAGGACTTTTTCTTCCTCTTGGCTTTGAGTGATTTATAATGGGCTTTCTTTCCACTGATCTTTGAACCCTGGATCTCGTCGTATTTCCTCTTGAAACGCCCAGTGTTTTGCTCGACTGCCATGGTTTCTTCGACAAAATTCTTCGCTCGATCCTTTTTGTTGATCCTCGAGCTATACCATTCTGTCGGCCCTTGGACGACGGTACCAACTTGTGAAAATAGGGGCAACTTCCCCTTGCTATTGTCCTTTTTATAGTGCCTGCGCAGAAGCATATCAATTACGGTAGCTAGAACGAACCAATCCAAAGATTGCTTACCTGTGTGGGTCCAGTACGGATCTCATCTGGAGCAGTTGGAAGTCGCGTTTCAACTGTGGAGTAAGTACAGTCTTGGGAAGATTGAACCAGTCTGAACCAGCTGATTGTTCGTCATTCTGATGCAAGTCAGCAAACGTCTCGGAAATGACTTTGTATTGGTTGGCAAGGTCAATTCAGCAGTCAGAGTAACTATGAATAGAGATTGCTCTCATTGTTGCAGGGCAGTCCAAGACGGACCGCGGGTCTGCGTCAAGGCTTGAAAGTGGAATGTTTTCCTCATGTATGCTTGTGAAAAGAAGGTCCAACGATGTGCTCACCATCTTTTTGGGCTTGATAGTGGCTTCGACTATCCGTAGAGTATCTGCCATCTTTCTCTGTTCAGGGTCTAGAAGTTGCGCAGCGTCGACAGCTGCGATTCCGTCCTTTTCTTTGAACAATGAGGCGGTTTTGATGCCGTGACTGAGCTTTGGAAGACTGTCTCACAATCAGTAAGCGGGGACCTAACGCTAAACTTGAAGCACCTACGGCTTTCGTTTTACAGAGGACTGAGACTTCTCAGCGTCTCCTTTCCGAAGCCTTAACCGGTCTTCAGCCTCCATCAACAACGCAGCGACCTGCTCGTCCGAGAGGTCTTCCTCATCCTGCAGGGAGGAAAAGTTCACTGCCGGATAAGGCGCCATGACGCGCAGATGGTCGATACAGAAGCAGGGCAATGCCTACTTCATGTGGGACGAAGACGCACCGGGACCATAATTTTTGGACTTTGCGACATCCGTCAACGAATTTTGGTTCGCTGCAGAAAGGTCTCTTGGCATTGAAGATCGTTTCAGAGCCAATCAATTTCTTCGCCCTGCTCATTTGCCAACTCATCAATCTTTTTGACAGCGTTCCTGCATCGATGTCCTGCATTGCTGCCCAACTTATTTAGAATGAGCTTTCGACGTTCTGCTGCGTCATACAAGACCGTTCTTGTGACCCTTCGAGTGAGGCAGCCGAGAAGGCGCAATCATCTGATTACGAGCTCGGTGTCAGGGCATTTCATCCTGCATCTTCGCCCCGACAATATGACACTGAGAGAAGTTCTGCAGCGTTCTACGAGTTTAACTCTGTTTTTGCAGTAGGTAGTAAACAACGAGAGAGGCAGTGGCATGGTGACTCAGGAAGCGTAATGACTGCTGAAGGGGAGTTGAGCTTGAACGGTCAGATCGTCAGGAACAAGACCGTGGGCCGAGATTCATCGTCCAAGCACCATTGCTGATCAGCTTTGCACCATGGCTGGCGATGTGCCTGTGCCTATCCTATGTCATGCAGTGAAAACATG
>Ga0335072_10001292_pt1 | contig 41120 bp, 34 predicted proteins | sample Lox_Sample_21_FD_206725 | JGI IMG/M metagenome (GOLD analysis project Ga0335072, IMG submission 206725) | Soil microbial communities from Loxahatchee National Wildlife Refuge, Florida, United States - Lox_Sample_2.1 | ecosystem: Environmental > Terrestrial > Soil > Wetlands | place: USA... | reverse complement strand
GTGGTCCAGCTTGGGCCTGGAGTGGGATACCAGGATAAAGACGTCCCTATTCACCTCGCTCGCCCTTCGATAGACAGCTGGTCATATACCCCTGACGCCTTCGGCAAGCGAGCAGAACGTGTGCGCATGGTAATTACAATAAAAGAGTATACTATAGGAGCTGGGAACAGGGACAGGACAATCGTTTGCTTTGTGGGATACAAGCTCTGCGAGAGCCTATGGCTAGCAGAGCAGGGAAGCAATGGTTCAAGCGGCAGACGAGGCAACAGAGGCAGTCAGACCCTCTCTACGGGGAGCGTCGGGACAGCGACCTTACAGGTGTTTTTCCTCCCCTTCAGGATCGGTCAGCGTACCGGCGGAAAGGAATCCTCGAGGAAGGGTTTTTGTTCTCCTTACATAGGCAGTTGTACGCATGGACTCACAAGAGCACCGAATCGGACGTTAAATAAATTTTCTGGATAATTGGTCCCTTCAATTTATCAATGAAAAAGGCTCATTTTCGGTGCTATCTATTTGACTTCGCTTGTACTTGAACGCCGAGAACCAACCCTTCTGCTTCTATTCTCGCTTACTGGCCAACAGTGAAAGGGACAAGCTCCGGGTTGGCTACTGGTGCAATTGTATTTAGTCTCCGCTCCTTTCCAAAGTTAAATCTCTTGCTTGACCCAGACTTTTGCCTTGTTCCTTCCTGCCAATGATTTGTCTTTTTTGTCTCCTCGATATTTTCGAAAAGCGCAAAGGCTGCAAGACCTAGTTGACTTGTTGCACGTGTGAGCTCATGTCCTCTAGATGTTCCGCTCATGGCGAGTGCTCGAACTGTACGGAGATGCGGATGGTGTGCATATTTCGGCATCTTCGTGAATTCCAGAAGTTTGATCCAGACAGAATTGGCCGCTGATGCACTCGTAGAAACGCAATCTATGTTTCCGCCATCTGGATAATATTCGGCGAAGAACCTGTCGAATAGCCACAACTCATCTCCTGGGTCTGCAGGTAGGAGGCTGAGAGCTTCGTTCCTATAGGTCGGTTTGGTGATGTACGAGACATAAGGCATCGCACGCTGCGTCCCGATCTCGAAAAAGGATTTGGGAAAGACCATGTCATTGCCACTCTATGTTCGATTGACCGGCGTAGTTCGAGCGTTCATGGTGCTCTCAAGCTCTCTCCCCGTCTTTTGTCCCCAAAGTTGTTCGAGCGCTTTTCCGCGTGGGTGGTCTGCGAGTATTCTAATCAGCTAATGAACCGGAATCGTGGCAACTCGAAGCTTGAAGGATGATTCATCGACTTCCAACCCAAGGGTGGTGCCGAATGTGTCGCGAATGTCAATGCCACCAGCCGTGAATACCAAGTAGCGCTCATCATTAAGGTCCTCTGGCACGACACCCGGCGGGAAAGTAAAATTCCGGCCAACAGTAGGTCTCTTTACCAGTCTATCCGTAAACGCATCGTGCCCGACGTCGGCCACATTCCAGTCCGAGCCCATCTTGACCCATTGCAATAAGCCTCGAGAGGCTCGCTCTCCACCAGGCGCATGACAAGCAGCTGCAATGGCAACGCTGCAGCTCCCCGCAACAGGCATCGCGCTGTCGAACCTAAAGTACCTCATCCCCACCACAGCACAGACCAGCACACCGCCAGCAACGATGCAGAATATCTGGCCACTGGACTGAAGCCATAGGTGACAACCGCAACCGCGCTCGCGACTCCATCCTGTTTGTAGGTGCTCACGACGATGAGGAAGATCGACTGCGACACCAGCCAGTGCAGTAGCGAGCTGAGGACGATCAACAGCACAGCGACATGGTAGGGTAACTGTAAGAAATATGTTCCTGCGCTGCAAGCCTACGGGCTTGCTGGCTCTCAAGGCCTTCCGTTTCAATGCATAGCTCGACCATTCCCTGGCAAGGATCATTGACGTGACGAGTGTTATGTACAAGAAGCTCAGGATGACTTGTAGCGTGTTGACAATCAGCGTTGCGGCCACGATTGCAGTGTCGGCGGTTTGGATGTATGACGGTGATCAGCCTGCGATGAGAGTGTCGGGATGTATGGCTCCGAAGCCCAATGCCCAGAGATTAGTTTTGGCCTTTGCTGGAAGAGAGCCGACTGCAAGGCCGAGGAGGCCGGTAATGCTCAGGATGGCGGCAAGGAAGAGGAGTGTGAAGAGCGTCCAGCGGCGGTTACTAGTCGCGATGCGCCATTGGAAGGGTTGGACTGGTAGGGCTTCGGTTCGGGGTCAGACATTGTGATTGCGGATTTAGCAACAATATCAGCTTTGCTGGTGAGACACATTCCCGTTGTCGCCTTGTCGAGCCGCGAAAGGAAACATTGCACGGTATCGCCAACGGTCATTAAGGGGTCATCTTTAATGTAGAAGGCGATGTAAAGCATGGAGAGCACTTTGCCCAGGCTGCAGACAACCACTGCGATGAGGATGGCGATGTTGACGTTGTAGCCGCGTTCTCCTTCGACCTTCTCGCTGAGGCAGTGGTCGGCTGGGATACCCTCCGGAACCCATTGTGTCGCGTCTGCCACCACCTTGGAAATGAAATCGTAACAGCCACCGGCTTTGGTCTGGTCGTAATGGTAATCAGCATGATCGTCAGGAATGCCGATTTTCTTAGCAATATCCGGTCAGAACAAAGCCTGTACGGCGAATCAGCATCTGGATTCTTGGAGTCACGCAGAATACTTCTCACCAGGCATAAAGACCATAGCCGAAAGCCCTGACTGCTGTTCTGAAGCCGTATTCATCAAAGTCAAGTAGTGACCCATGTAAGCATGGACCATTATCGCAGGATTCTCCAATGTCGAGGTGGGTGACATCGGAGACCACTACTACCGTCCGTCGGCCCCCACGAATCGGTTGCATAGGCAGATATGCATTCAGAGGGAGTGAGCTTCTCCCAAGGCCCTGCGTCATTCTGAATTCTTCCAATGATGTGGTTCAGGGTGGGGTTGTCTTGCAGAAGGTGTTCCTAATAGACCAACCCTATGGTATCGAATTCAACGCCCTGTGTGAAATGCTTGGCAGCATAGGCAATATAGTAGTCGTTGGTAGTAATTGGCGAGAAGAGAGCAGAGTTGTATCTGGGAATAGGATGTCAGCTTATAAGATCCGTATCTCAAAAGCCCAAATTCGAGGCCACTCACAGCAAGTGCAAGGGAATCGACGGGAGTCCCAGACACCACTAGAAGAACAGCTTCCTCTTCCCAACGGCTTTCAGATTCCTGATACTTGGTATGCCAATGTCTAACCATTTGCCACTGGCGTGCGCCTTGTTGGTCTCTTTGCGCGTTGGTGCCGAAAGACATTACATGCAATAATTGTTTGCGCTGAGCAAAACAGCACTAACCGCGTTGATGGCAAAATGGGCCCATGTGCTGATTCTTTCCACATCCTGGCAGTCGCTTCGATGGAGTGTAAGGATAGTGGAGTGCATGGTGTTGGTGACTTTGCTCAACTCTACGTCGACCCAGACGGTGACGCTGAGATTTATCAGGAACACAAGCGAGGTGCTCGCGGCAGCCGCCATTGCTCCAAAACGCCATCCATCCGCTTTGAAGTCGCTTGGTCACTGTAAACTATCCTGAATGTCTGGATTGATGGGCTCATAACTTTCTCTCGAAATGTTGGCAGTCAAGTACTCAGTGCTGCTACGGGTCTTGCCGAAATTACTTAGGAGGATCGCTTCGCCGTGTGGCACTTCCCCGGCATCTAGAAGCCCATTGTATTTTGCTGGGGCTCCTGCTGGCATCGGACAGTCCCTCTATTTCCTTGGGAATCCAAGCGCAAGCTTTGCCGGTCTCTCCAAAGAGAAACACAGAAATCTAAACGTTGCGACTAATGAAATGGAAAGTTATCACCAGAACTACGACGGGAGGATGTTGGGAGGTCCATTTGCGCTCCTCTACAACCAAAAAACCTTGCTCTGATCCCTCGTGGCAAAAGGAAGGGGTCTCGTGTGTCGGAATCATGTCTTATCCCGGCCAAAAGTTGGGGGCTGAAAGCCAGCGCCTCGATGTTCGGCGACGTTGGGCTTGGCGGGCGTGGCCTTTCAGCCTCAGGCCTGTTTTTAGAATTCTTTTGTTTCCAGCCGCCGCCGTCCATCTCGTCCGATTGCTAGCTGAACTTTCCAAAAAGCCCACGTGCTGGCTGATTTAGTTATTGGATTATGGGGTCAAATGAGCAATCATCGTTACGCGATTCGCTGTATTAGACTTTCACCAGCCTCCGAGTGGCCCATGCCAGCAATCGGGCGAGGTGGACAGTATATTAACCTCCAACGTAGCCTTTGAATTGACGTTGATACGCTAAGCTCGAAGTCTATTTACGGTCGGGCTATTTTTGCTAGACAGTATACGATCCCTATCAGACTCGCCACAAGTATTGTCGAAGTTTGAGAGGAGCAATGCCCTGTGATTGATTCTCACAGCTTCTTGTCAAACTGCGCTTAATAGAGACAAGGGTTCGAGCGACACCCTTCTCGTCCTGCACCCGCTCTACCTCACTTTGACGCCCAGCAGTTTCTCTGCGTTCTTGTAGGCAATCTTCTCAAGCATCTCCTGACTGACCATCCCACTCTTCTCCAACTCATTCATAAAGTCCAAACCCCACTTGGTATCTGCAAACGGATAGTCAACGCTGTATAGTATCCTGTCCGGCTTGCACTGTCTCACCAAGCACGCCATTGGGGCAAGGGCGAACATGCCGCTCGTGGTAACCCATATGTTCTCATCCCATACCTGCCTCAACTGCCTTTCCGGCTTCACTCCAAATTTTGGCCATTGTGTGGAAGATATCCTCACGACGCGGTCGAGCTGAAATGGCAGCATCTCACCCATATGTCCAATGATGATCTTTAGACGGGGATAGTGGTCGAACACCTTCGCCGCGAAAAGCCGAAGAACATGTAATGCACATTCGGAATGCCAGCCAAATCCATGCAAGGCTAGGTTTTCGGCAATTGCGTCAGGATAGTTGCCTTCAAACAGGACTTTCTTTGCGCCCTGGTTGTAACTTGGGTGGAGGTAGATGGCAACATCGAGTTCCTGAGCTGCTTCGAAGACCGGCCAAAAGAACTCGTCATCGTAGAAACGACCTTGGCAATTGTCGTCAATGAGAGTGCCGACAAAGCCAAGCTCTTTGATGCAGCGGCGGAGCTCTTTCGCTGCCGCCGGTGGATCTGCCATTGGCAGGGTGGCAAAGCCAGCATAACGTCCAGGATGATCTTTGACAGCGCGAGCGAGCTCGTCGTTGGCTTTACTGCAAGTAGCAATGTCCAAAGCAAGTGAATTTGGCCCGTGAGAAATGATCTGCATTGTGACTGAGCCAGCATCCATGTTTCTGATGCGAGATTCGCCCAAGTCAGAGAGATTATCCGTCAGCAGTTTCGGAAACATGTGGTATGGACTGCGCGTCTGTGTGGCGGCATAATGCTCGTTGACGGTAGGTGAGAGGAAGTGCTCTTCCAGAGTTATCAAAGGCAAAGAGAACGACATGACCATTCTGTTACTGGCTATGATATTGTCGCACACGTTTAGAAGAAGTTAGAAAGTAAAAGGAAAACTGCTCCGAAAGGAAGGGGTTTGTTGATCCCCAAGCTGTTGTGCAGCAACGGAGAGATATAGGACCCCGTAGCGAAACCACATGCCACTTGAGCCGGTGACATCTTCCCAGGACCAATTGTGCCGAGTTTAGAGAACTTGCCATAGAGCATGGCTTGCATCTGTATTGCTGCCAATTGCTTGTCATTGTGACAGTTTGCATGTACAGGTTCCTCACAACTGGAAATCCCAAGGCCTAGAGGAGAGACATTCCGGAGCTGTTTTCCCCAACCACCACTTAAAGAAATGGTAACACGTCATTTGACCCGCTCTAAGAAAGCTGTTATCGCACCGCACTTGCTCTCCCTTGCGTTGGAGGGCAAAATACGATGCGTTGAGCCACGGAAGAAGGGCTGTTCTTGCCCAAAACGCCAATAGTAATCGTTTGAAGGAAATACCCCAATTCGCGAGAAGGGTTTGGCAGCAAATCTTTGCCACACGACGAGAGAGCCAAAGTGCATCGTCAAGGCTGCCGTGAGACAAATCAAATGTTATAGTCGTCAAGCGGTCCAGAAAGAATTCGAACTACCTCGTTCCCATAAGCCTTTATAACGCTTTGATAGACTGGAAGAATTTGTTCCCCATCAGTCTATCATCCGCCTTCACCAATTCCCTCATCCGCTTGATCTTTTCCTCCTTCGTCATATTCCCACCCTGCACTTCCTCTTTCCATTTTTTCAGCATCTCTTTCAACAATACACTCCCCTCTTCAACTTCCTCTTTTGAGTACTGCTCAGCCTTGCCTCCCTCATCCCCATTCACTGGCGAAAAGTCTTCCAACTCCTCCGCCTTCCTCCGTGCCATATTGACGACCTTTTCCGGAAACCTCACCAGCTCCGCCACATGTATGCCGAAACTTTGATCACTGACTCCAGGTTCTACCCGGTACAGCAACGTAACTTCCCTTTTCTTATTCCCATGCGCCACATCCTCACTAACCGCCCCGTTCCTTTCCTCCCCGCCCACAAACGCAACCACATGCAAATTCTTGACGGCATCCGGATACTCATCCGCCAACCTGGTCAGCTCATGGAAATGTGTCGCAAAGCATCCAAATGCCCCAATCCCCTTTACAATTTCTTCACTGATCGCCCAAGCTAGCCCGAACCCATCATACGTGCTGGTTCCTCTCCCTAGCTCGTCAATAATGATTAGACTATCCCTCGTCGCACTCTTCAGGATGTTCGCCGTCTCCAGCATCTCTGCCATAAACGTTGACACGCCCTTGAGCTGCGAATCCGACGCGCCTACCCTCGCAAGGATGCAGTCAAAGATCGTCAGGCTCGCTTCTGTACATGGCACAAAACAGCCGACTTGTGCTAGAAGCGCAATGCAACCGATTGTTTTGATGTATGTTGACTTGCCACCCATGTTCGGACCAGTGATGATCAGGAAGCGCGAGCTATCTCGTCTCAGCTCGACATCATTTGTGATGAAGGAGATGTCATCCTGACATTCCATACACGGATGACGCGCCTCTTTGAGTACTGTGTCGCCCGTGCCACGTGCATGCATTTGAGGCCTGACGTAGGCTGTTGGTGCATGGACAGAGACATGCGCGAAGGAGACGATGACGTCAAGATGACCTATTATAGACGCGAGAGATTCGATGACAGGAGTGTATGATGCGGCCACTGCAACGACTTCGGAGACCAGCGATGACTGCGTGCGGTTGTAGGATGAGGAGAGTTGGTCATTCTCGCGGCGGAGGGATTGGAGAGTATTAGTCGTGAAGTAGACGCCGTTTTTCTGCGTGGAGATCTCCTGGTATGTAGATTTGTTGCGAATGCAAGATGCTTCGTTCCTGGTGAGTCGGAAACAGTAGCCATGGACGCGGTGGTTTTCAAGAAAAAGCTTCTTGTCAAGTTCTTGATTCAGATCTTTGCCGGCGCGACGATGCTCGACATCCATGTCGTGTTTGAGCTTGTCTAGCTTTTGACGAATGATGCGGAGTGAGTCATCGAACTCGGGCTTGATGATGAATTCATGACGATCCAATGCATCAAGGTCAACAGTTGTCTCGACCATCTCTGCGAGCTTTGCAAGGCTACTGTTCAGCTCGCGCAATTTAGCAGTATACTCAGATTCTAGCGGAACCTGATACTGCTCATCCATAACTCCCTCAAGGGTGCCAATGAACCCTGGCAGCCTGATCACGACCTGATATGCTCTGACAACATCTTCTAGATTCGCCATCTTCCGTTGGAACTTCTTGGCTAGCCTGTAGAGGTCTGGAATTGACCGCAAATGCTCTTCTTGCATAGTCTGCCGCAGCTCTGTGTCCATGACAAAGGCTTCCACGAGCTGTTGCCTCTTCTCGATCTCCTGCAAGCTCATCAAAGGCTGCTTGAGCCATTGTGCCAAAAGTCGACTGCCCAGAGGTGTCTTGCAATGATTGAGTAGGCCGTAGAGACTCATTGTTTTGGATCCGTCTCGTGGTCCAGGCATAAGGTTCAGTGCTCTCAATGCCGCAGCATCTAGTTTCATATATTGTGACAGGTCGTGCTGGTAGAGTTGATACTGGCCAAAGTTCGACGGATCGGACATGACTCCGAGATACTTGATCAAAGCAGCTGCTGAACCCATCGCCAGCTTCAGTTCCGTTTGTGGTAACGTCCCGACAGCCTTGTCGTCCTTCAATAGTCTTGCCAGGTCTTGCTCGATGTCCTTCGTTCCATAGTCTGCCACCGGTCTCTCTGAAACCGCAATCCCACAACTATCCGCAATAGTCCTCAGTTTTGTCAACTCTGTGTCTTTCTTCTGTCCCTCAGTCATGATGAGACACTCCTTCACACCTAGTTGTATGAGTAGTGACTCGAAGTTCGAATAGAGGTCGTTGTCCAGAAACTCGCTGACACCCAGCTCTCTTACACTGGCATCTGCAAAGCACACGCCCACATTACGTGCTTCACTCGCCTTGGCGCTGACCTTCACTGACAATATAATCGGCGCACTCTCCCCTCCATCAACGCCCATCCCCGCTCCAAGCTCGTCCTCGACACCCTGCAGATTGCCCGGGCTTGCTTGCTTCGCCAGAATCCACTGTCCGCGTCCACTGGACTGCCATATCTCCACTCTCTTGCCCAGTCTGAAGAGCGCCTCTCGCAGGAAATTTCTGAAGACGGTAATAGTCATCGTGACGGAAGGGAGGCCGTTGTCGGACCGACCCAGCATGCGAACGACAGCTGTAGTCTTGTAGACATTACGGGCAATGAAGTCGGCATCAGGGCCGTGGGCTGTGTACCAATCGCCACGGTCGAAAACTCGGATCGTGGGTGAGTCGTCTTTGTTGGGTAGAGAGCGGAAGAACTTGATGAAGCCACCCTCATCGTCGACCTGCACTGACTGTTAGTCGCTGCAACTAGATTTCTCATATTTTGGTTGGGTTCTACCTTCAACTCTGGTCTTGACGCCATTTTGGTAGAGTTTCTACTGTTCAAGCGTCTTTATTGAATGGTAAAAGTAGTTGCCAGGAATTATACTTCAATGGAGACGCGAGACGCGTAAAGTGAAATCACGAGGTCTTGGCATTTAAATAGTGCATTTAAGGCTTGCCCCGAAGTTCCCCCAATCCCTCACCGTCCATCCAATAGTTTACTTTTGATAGTTTGCTCAGCATGACCGAGGCGAGTCGATAAACTTCTTGCCATTACAGTGATACCTGTAGACGCATCAGGTAAACAGATATGAAGAGCATTCAAACCTCTCCAATCCCCCACAACTTATGACCCACGGAGAATATGTCACAACTTCATCTACCTGATACGACAGTTCAAGATTCTCCGGTGCCTGCGTCACTTGCTTTAGCCTTGCAGTCTATTGAGACCACTCCATGGGCCTCGCCGCTTTGCAATGCATACAGAGCCGGTATGACGCTGGAAGCCATCCTCCAATGAGGGATGGTGCACTAACTCCTCTCACATCTACATTGCTTGTCGTTCCTAACGCATACACCGAAGTAGTGCCACAATGCTGCTATATCCTACCATTTCAACATGGCTGAGATTGTCTTGATCTGCTAAGGCCTCATGTTCAAAAGTCAACTTAATGTCAACGGTAGCGTAGCGATCAGAATTGGCGGTGACAATGAACAGCAAGCTTGAGTTGACGATAATTGATTTGGTTCGGGTACAACGCGTCGATGTAACTTAGTTGGGTTGTTGCCCTCATGTCCTCATGTCCTCAGGGCATCTACATTCTTCATTTGGTAGGAAATGTCATGGCTTTGCAAACATGCGTCCGCTCAATTGCTTGTCTCGCAACTGCTTTTTCACGATTTCTTTCCGTCATCATAATGCAGGTGTAGTGCAACTCGCACAAATCTCGTAGCGCATTGCTCACATCTTGAACGCCAGTTTCTTCGATGCCAGCCGAGGCTAGTCAACGCTCAAGCCCAGAAATTACAACCAGCAAGCGCATATAATCCTTTCTCTCTGATCATCTTTCACTCCTCTTGCTTTCATTCCCATCTTCCACCGTCATCGCGCTGACTTCCCTGCTCTTCCGTTCCAACTCCTTTTTCTCCCGCTCCTTCCTTGCTGCCTGCCTCCGGATATTGACAGGCTTGTACACCTCATTGAAATTCATCACCACCCCCAAAAACCGCATGTCCACATCTGGCTGGTGTGCAAGATCATAGAGGAGCACGTTGACTTTTGATTTGAAGTCCGCACTAAGCTGAATTAGGCGAGCTCGTAGCGAAGTAAGCAAAGTCTTGTCGTCACCGCCACTTGTCAAGCCCACTGGCACCCCAAATGGGCTATCGATCTCATCTGATGCGAATGCATTATGTTTTGGAGCTTTGCCGCCTGGTGCAGATGTCGGTGTTGCTGCGCGAGACGATTCCGATACGAGATCTTTTTCTGTGATACCCCATTTCCCCTGGGCTGTCCTGTGCTCGATCTTGGCGTTGAACTCTTGGCGGCGAGTAAATTCCGCTACCGAAAAGGAGTACAGCCCATCAACCACATCTTTGTATGCTAGCATGTTCTTCAGGATGTAGTAGAGCTGAGTGAGGAACGAGTCTTCCCTTTGGCCTGTGCTGTGATGTCGTTGGCTGCCCAGTAGGCCTTTGTGGGTTATACTGTTGAGGTATTTAGTGTGAGCGTCGATCAGCTCATCGAGGGTAGAGTCTGGTTTGTTCATGGCGGTTTCCAATTGGCCCCAGCTTGCCTCAACTACCTCAAAGAGAATATAGTACTGAAGCTGGTTAACAAAATGAACCATTTCAGCAATCACACATCTAGCTCGCTTCCAGTCTGCGCCAACTTTGTCCTCGACAGCTGCCAATACGCCTCGTGAGCCTGTCATGCAGCGTCGCCATGTGGATGACAACGAGAACTCGACGCGCTTAATCCGCCACAGAAGATTAAACACTTTGAGATACTGTGTGCTGGCCCATTGCGTGATGACCACATCACAAGGCGGAGAAATCTTATACTCGAGGGTAAAGCATTCCCAGCCAGTGTCGCCGGAAGAGAATTCAATCATTCGAGCGTCCAGACGGCTCAATACTTCAGCGTTGTCATATTGTGCATTGGAATGACGAATCGCGTGTTCGAGTTGGGAGGTTAATGTATGTCGGTATTGAGAGTTGGCAGGACGATCGAGATTTGGAGCAAGAGACTCCATAAGCAGTGCAATGAAGTCACCCTGCGAAAGTAGAAGGTATCTCTTGATCGCCTTCAAGTGGATGAAGAGATTGTACTTCTCTGACATGAGATGTATCAGTCGGCTCATGGTAGACTTATACGCTTCATCGATGGATGCTTCTAATCCAGCAGTATCGCCGTAATGAAGCTCTTTCGAGGCTGATTTAGAGTACTCAATGACCCAGTCTGAGTCTCCACAATTGTGTCGGATGAAATTCAGCGACTTGCCGATAAGAAAGATCTTCTTCGCAAATTCAGCGGAGATGATCGAGGGAACCATGGCATTGTCGAGTTGATATTTGTGGTCCCAGACCGAAGTAGCCACTCGTCGAGGGTCGATGTCTGGTTTTGAGGATGGATCTGGTTCCGTAACGAAGAACTCGTGATAAGGATCGATGAGCTCGCCATCATATATCCAGCGCCGCAGCATATCGTAGAAAGGCCGAGTGACGTATGCCAGAAGTCGCTCAGCGAAGGTGCCCACGAATGGGTCGCCGTGAGAAGATGAGAACCCATGAATCAGAGATATGACCTGGCCGCCACGCTGCTGCTTAGATTCTTCAACCACCAAGCTCATTAGTCGTAGGCCCATGGTAGCATCTCGAGTCCAGATAACGCATCGTTTGAGAGTGACGCCAGCTTCCCGAATCCCTCGTTTCTCGTCCTGCTTCTCGATAGCCGTTAACGCCCGCCTGATCTCCCCTTCGAGAGTGGCTACTAGGCTCAAATACGACCTAAGTTCTGTTCCAATTGCTGCCCTTAGACTTTGGCCAACGAGACCACCCCCTGAGCTCTGGATGAAGTCGGAGAGGCCACGATAAAGGAGACAGGGTTCCGCTAGGGCGTTCAAAAGCGAGAGAACAGGGATTGGGACATCCGCAGGGAGCTTCACTGAAGTCGCTGATGTGAATATGAAATGGGCCGAGGATAAGCCTTGCAAATTGAATGGAAGATCGCGCAATAGTGTTGTTTCGGAGGGAACGAATGCTTTCTCATTGTGGTCATTATCGCTGGTTCCATTAACATTATCTCTTTCTTGTGCGCGCGGTTGTGCGGAGGAAGTGGCTCTCTGTGGTCGTACTTTTGGTGGGCTGGATTGCGTGATCTTCTCTGAGACCGATCGGCTCGCTTCTGGGCTCAGTCTGCGAGGCTCAAACTGTTTGGGCTCTTTTCTACGAGTTGTCTGTTCTGTGTGCATGATATTTTCCAATTGATCAGAGTCCATTAGAGGTCTTCGCGAATGCTCTATTGGCGCATCTTGCTCAGATAGCTTATAGAGGAGGTATAGGATCGACCATTTCTGATTGAGGACGGGTATCGAGAGCAACCGTGAGTACAGATTGCTGAATCTAGCCGCCTTTTCTGGCGAGGCGTTCTCTCGGAGAAGCTTGCGTTTTATGAGATCCTGCGCTTGATTAATGTCTGGAGGCGCATGGCCGCTGCTGGCATCCACAATGTTCCTGCCTAGCTCGATAGAACGGTCGATGCGTTCGTCTGCGGCTTCATCGTCTTCGCCGGGAAGTTGAGACGGAACAAGGCTTTCAAAGAGTGACTTCAAGGCCCCCTCGACCCTGTTTGACTTGTCACCCATTCTTGAGGCCTGATTGATAGTCGCCGCCGCTTTCGCATGGCAGGCGTCCCGTGGCAGGTGGTGTTGGAACCGTTTGCGCAAATCATGAGTGTTTGTGCGGGCCGCCCGCCAAACCGCGTGGGGACGCGTTTGGCCTTTTGAATTTCAGCCGGTCTTGGCAACTGTCATTTTGGCTTGCCGGGATTGTGCTTTAATCGCCTACGCTGGAAGCATTCCTATGAAATGAAGGAGTCTATTGGTGGTATATTTGATGCTAACCACTTCTGCTTTATTTTGCTGGGACTCATCTCTAAGATCGTCCTGACAGAGGCGGGCGCCCTGAAGTTCTAGGTCTAAGAACAAAAACGAGATGACTTGGCCAAGGGTGTGGAGGGAAAAATTGACCTTTCAGCGCTCAGCACATTCTCGTGCCAATATTTATCGGGTTATGACTGATGTCCTCGTTCTTTCACCTGCTCTCTCATCCTCAGCGTGCAATCGTCAGTCGCTATCACTCTATCTGTCGCCGTCGCCGCCCTCTGCCTCACTGTTGCTCGAGGTCTCGCTGTCACCGCCCATGCTCGACTGAGTTGCACCAACCACCGCACTAGACTCGAGGTCACTCTCACTTTCCTCGTCGCCATCTGTCGAGGAAGCCGAACTAGAGGTCTCATCCGACGTGGACAATACAGGGAGTGTTGATGTGTCACCCGTCGAGCTGAGCGAAATTCTGGAATGTTGTCGCTTCCCTGATGCAAAAAGGAGGTCTGTCCCCGACTCATCATCGGAGGACGATGTTGAGCCTGTCGGGCGACTAGCAGCCGTGCTAGAGTCTGAATCGGAATGTGAGTCGTTGTCGGAGCCTGAAGCCTCGGAAGAGGACTCATGTGGAGACGTTGAGGACTGTGTGAATCTGTTTAACACGTCATTTTCCTTTACAACCTTGCTGCCATCCTCGCCGTCGTCATTGCTGCTTCCACTCTCATCCTCACTGCTGCTAGAAACTTCAACAACAGCTGTCCTGTTCTTCTTCTTAGGGATGCGTCCACTAGGAAGGACTCCATTGGCCAATTTTGCACTTGTAGACGTGTGAGGCTCTGATCTAACGTCCTGGCTGCTGCCACAAACTCCCTCTGTGCTTGGAGGGGAAGGAGTTACTGCCCAAAGCAACAGCTCTGCTCGCCTCCTTCGTGATAACCACCGCTGGTAATCTAGGTCGTCTTCGTCAGCCTTTCTTTGCTCGTGATCTAGATGGTTCTCCAAGCTTCGTTTGAATCTCTTGACAGCATCATCGTGATAGGCTTTTCGTCGGTTTGGGTCCTCCATATGACCAGAATCTGAACCCGTCTCGTTCCTGGAAGGTTCCTCCGGCACTTCCTTGTCAAGTGCTTCTTGGCACTGATTCAAAAGCCTCAACCTAGCTTGTTTGGAACCAAGGCCGTGGACATAAGATGCTAAGGCAATATTGAAAGAAGTCGGTATGTCGTCTGAAGAAAGTATGTGTCGTAGAATCCAGACTTCTCTGTTCTTGTTGAATTTCCAAGAGCGTCGAGATCTGCAATATGAGTTCAGATATTCAAGTGCATCTTTAGATTTGCGCGGAGTATCGCTCGGCTTTTGTGGGTGGATGCTTGGCTTGTGAAGCCTATTCTGAGCGTCAGAAGCCACTCTCAGAGCTTCTTTGGCATCGTTGTCAGCTGCCTTCTGTTCGTAATAGGCGTAGTCGTCATGCTCCCAGTCTGTGATCAGCTCCTTACCGCCGTCCTCGAGCTTGGTCTCCGCCGTGAATGACACCTTCTTTCTAAGCTTGGCACTTTGGGCCGTGGAAAAGATATTAGACGTTCTATTCAAGCTGCCATTACTTCGGGCTGATTCAGTCGTGTCAGAACCTAAGCGACGTCTTTTAGTCACTGGTTCCACCCAGCTTTCCCGGGGCTCTGGAACCAAAGCCAAATGAGTGCCAGGCAGAGATCTCTTTAGTTCCTTGGGTGAGGCACCGTTGGTTGGGGCGACAGTTCCTCCTTGGGTCTCTTTTGCGTTCTTGAGCTTTAATCCCAGTCGTTTCCAGGCCGGAATGCGGTCTGGCATAGACGAGTTTGATGTGCCGGTGGCGGTATTATGGACCGGTGGGACTGCCATATTATATGCAACTGCCTTATGAGATGCAAATACTTGTATGCCAAAGATCCAACTAGAGGAAAATTGTACAAAGCGGAAAAAGTGATGTTGATCATTTCCCGCCTCAGGCACAAAAAGCATCTCCCCAATAATTTCGTAAGCGCCAGTCGCGGCGGAATAATCTAGGCGCAGTCTGGGACACGTAAAAACTTATGCTACACGCGAACTTCCCTTTCATGATTCAACAAAAGCACCAATATCGCGCTTACAGAGTCCATCTTCAACCCTTGAACTATCTTCATCGCACCTCCTGAGTGGCCCGATTGTTGCCTTGATCTGCAAGCTGTAAAAAGCTGCACGATGTCTGGTTAGTATCTAATTGTCCTTTCGTCTGAGTGGTCGTCGGGAAAGCCGACGGCTGACAACGTACAGGTAGCGCTGGATATGATCGACACATTACCATCTTCTCAGACCAAGGACGGTTATATCAAGTCGGTTCGTACCTTCAAGACCTCCATATTTCTGTCTCCTTGATCTCCCGGGTCGCTGGCGATCCTGCACGGCCTTTGAAGACTTGTCCAATCCTCTGTAGACTCTATCAGTCTCTGCCAATAGGCTCACATATTATCTCTATCAGAATATGCTTTCAAAGCAATTACCGCCGCAAACATCACATCCGTTGGGGTCAGAGGGAAGGACTGCGCTGTTGTTTTGTCACAGAAGAAAGTGCCCGTATGGATCACCCCAAACTCTCTCCCCCCCCGGCAGACTTTACTGACAAGATCTTAGGACAAGCTAATCGACCCGTCCTCCGTGTCACATGTCTTCAAGATATCACCGTCGGTCGGCTGTGTTATGACAGGGTCAATAGCAGATGCTCGTGCCTCGGTTGATCGGGCAAGAGGAGAAGCTGCAGAATTCAGATACAAATACGGCTACGAGATGCCCTGTGATGTGCTTGCCAAAAGACTCGCCAACATCAACCAAGTCTACACACAGCGAGTAAGCTTTGCCGTCCATCCCAATGCTCCTGACTTTTGTCCCGCTGATACAAAGTGTGCACAGGCCTACATGCGGCCGTTAGGAGTAGCCACAACTCTGATCTCGGTCGATGATGAATATGGACCACAGCTTTACAAGTGCGATCCAGCAGGGTACTATGTCGGATACAAGGCCACGGCGTCAGGCCCCAAGCAACAAGAGGCCCTGAACCATCTCGAGAAGAAGCTGAAGAACAAAGACTGTGCGCCAGGAGGCTGGGAAGAGGTCGTTGAACTTGGAATCAGCACCCTTGGCACCATCCTCAGTGTTGATTTCAAGAAAGGCGAATTAGAGGTTGGGATTGTCGGTGGACCACGGGCTGATGGGAAGGAAGGTACGGACCCTGAGTTTAGAACTCTAAGCGAAGACCAAATTGAGGAACGCCTCCAAGCAATCAGTGAGAGAGACTGAGCACAAACCCAATGAGATGAAGGTCCAGATCGTCCATTTTCATTCTGAACATTTGCGCTGAAGCAAGGGCATGGAAGCGGAGTCAGCTTGTACCAAAATTGATACTTGAGAATCCCGCGAAGCGGGTCTTCCAGCTGTCATGTCAACTTCTCTGTTTACTGGCTAATTGTTGTCCGTCGGGCAACATTTTTGTAACCCCGGCAATCAGGCATGGTCAGTAGCGCCTTTCCAACTGGACTGGTTAGAGTCATCACCGATAGAGCCACCTCAACTGTTTTGCCTTACCGTATTGGAAGGCAGGGTGTTGGGGTTGAACGCATACTTCAGCCAAGACTTCAGCCTCAAGCCGGCCCTGGAAAAACCATAATCCCCCGCGGGCAAGGTCGAGCTTTGAGGATCGCCACCTTCTAGGGCGAATCGTCGAAATAGCATCACGCCAATGTAGCTAATGCCGCGCTTGCTCCTACGACGGCCCACTTACAAACATAGTAAACCTACGGGAAATTTTTTCAGCTGTGGTCCGTGTGCTAAACTCCCGCAGGTCAGCCAAGGGGCTACTGCGGCGTTAACGCCCAATTAGGCACAAGTTCTTTTGTTAGACTCCTCGTAAGTGGCATGAACAATGTGTGGCTTTGCTGAAAAGTCAACGGGCAACCTAACCGCCATCTTCGGGGGACCAGCAGGCCGTCACCGCCAACCCTCTAACCTATCCAGAATAGACGCTCCAAAGCCACGCCCAAACAACCTCCGTCTGCCGCTTCGGTGTGACTTTGCTGGTGGCTTGCAAATAATCTGCTGATCTCATGGCGAACGCGTTGTCCCACGAGTCCAATTGGAAAGCGTTCTCGTGTGAGAGCATCATCTCTCTCCTACAGCCGTCCCTGGATCGTTGAATATGTGCTCCGTCATGGACCATGGCTTAGAACCTCCAGCCTATCCAGCTGTGATGAATTGGCTCCTCCTCTGTTCTCTTCTGCCTTTCTTTCGTCCCCGTCCTTCCCTTTTCGGAGAGCTGGAGTATGGAGTCACTATTTTCAAATCGCAACGGCCCGCTCCCATGTTGCGAAGACCTCCTTCTCTCTCTCTAGTGGCTCCTTCAAAGACAGCCTCAAGATTGCTCCCAAACTATCTAATGCATCTCCTGCGCGGCCTGGAGATGTGACGCGTCGAGACTCACGGGGGGGTCTAAGTATTCGCCTCTTCTACACATATAAGAATAAGCCATCCGAGAAACCATACCCCTCCAGCAGCAACTCGCGGGCAGCAGAAGCAGAACAAGGGCGGGATCTCTCCATTCAAAAACGATATCTTTCCTTTCGTCTCAAAGTTCGCCATTATTCGCGAGGACGGGTTACCTCAGAGCTTACTACTTCCCATATCTTCCTGGGCTACTCAATTTACCTTCACCATGGCTGACGGTTGTAAGTGCAACATCTTCGGGGCATCCCCACTTAAGTCCAGTCCCTACCGCACAACCAAAATCATCACTGACCCCGACGCTGCATTCTACAGTGAATCAAGCCCGCGCAATGCGCATCCTCGAGATCATGAACGACTTCCGGACTGTGCAGCTGCACATATCATCGCACGTTACCCGTGCGCAAGCCAACCCTCCGGACTCAGTGTCGTATTATCACGATGGCTATGTCGTGATGAGACAGTGCTCTGCAGAAGCTGAGGCAATCTTGGCCACTCATTTTAATCCTGGAAACTTGGGAGTACAAGGTGGTAGTGCTGGCGACGGTGAAGTACAGAAAATGACAATGCAGAGGTCAGTCATTTCAACAAGCCCGTGCCACGGGCACTTAGCAGTCATCATCTTGAGAACAAATTCTGACGAGCAATCCAGAATAATCTTGGACGCTTCAACCCGCCGCTTCCAAGCCCACAAGATCTATCTACGCGCCGCAGCTGCCACACGGTGGGCACAAATGCGCCAGCAGATACTGCGAGGCGAGAAACCAAGTAGCCGACACGCAAACGCATTGCGTGCCATCGATCAAAGACTCCGCGATGTGAGTACCTGCCCAGCCACTGTGGCGTTCCGTGTGGGGATTAAAAATAGGCAAGGATCTACAGGGGCACATGTGGCTAATTGAATGTAACCAATGCAGGAGCTTTCTCGTATAACGGATGAACATGTCGTCGGTGACCTTCGAGCTGCAGACCGCAGGGCTGGCCACTGGCTTGACGAAGACCCAAGTCTCGAGCGCATGCTCGCTTGGATCAGGTCACAGAGGTGAAAGCCGCGCGCTTGCCATCCCTCTCCCAACTGCCCGGGGAAAAAAGGGCCGCAAACTCGCTTCAGAGCTGGTCCTTTGGCAGCGTAACACTCGCTTACGATATGTCTTTCTGCGAGCCGGAACCTCATCCTCGTTGAGCAGTCGGACTACACCTAGGATCAAAGGGGACAGGTTGCCTACTCGTGCTGGCAGGAGTATACAGATTCACAGTGCCAAAGTTGGATTTCCCTTTGGACCTCTTTTCTACTTTCTTATATCATATTGCTCTTTGCACCCTCAAAAACGATGTTGCTTCCTAATTTCTTCATGCTGGTGATTTGCGTGTATCTGAAAGACTCACTAGGTTAGCTTACGACGGGACACTTGATAGGATGACCCCGGAGCGTTTCTGTTTACCTGGTTTAATGTGGAACTGATACCTAATCTCGTTTGGGGCGTGTGTCGATTAGATTCCATGTTTTCTTTAGTGATAAACGAAGCTGATTAAAGAGAAGACCTCGCTGCTTCTAAGCAGATGTGGCTATTTATTTCCCTCCTTGTTCTCTAGCTCCTTGGATGAATTCCTTTCCTTGGAACTTTGCATTCCTTCCAGGCCCGCTAGATATCGTCATCCACCTCTTTGTTCGAGATCAAAGTGCCTCAATTTCTACACAGCCACGTCAGTCTCGGACTACTGACCTCATGTGTCTGAAGCCTGCGAGTTCTCCCACGGATGCCTGGCCATGGCCATACTCGTAGGGAGTCTGTCAGATGGACCGAATCGAGCTGAACTTGGTCCTGTCAGGGCTTTACACAATACCAGATCAGTTGGCCATCGACTAGTATGGATGAAACGGTCACTTTTGACATTGATCGTTTCATATTCCCCGAAGCAAGTAGGCAAGTTGTGAGGAGATAATGACGAGAGCCTGGTAATGGCAAATGTCTTGGTTCTTGCATGTCTTCTGGAGAAAGGTGCGGAGAGAATGCGAAGAATTGGAACGCTAATCTGCCGTTGATACATCGAAGCAACGCAGACAAGAGCACAACAGGAGGAGACGTGGCGATCGTGGCACTGCCCCCATACGAAACAGGCTCATCGCGAGGCTCGAGTACATAAATATCAAGGACTAAAAAAGGGGAGGTCCAACTGAGACTTGGGAGACAATGTAGGAAACCTCTGTGGGGCAGTTTTCAAAGCAGGGTGGTTGAGGCCTAGTGCGGAGATTCTGTGGAATTACTTCAGTGACATCGCAGATCAAAGCTGCAGCAGAAGGGAGCTTGTCTTGACCTCCAAGTTTCATGTCTAGAAGAGCCGGTTCTATTGTCTTTGTGTCTTTTCTTGATACCTTAGCTTGTCGCTAATTACAAAGCATGATGGAGCTTAGGTATTATGCCGCTGGTCCTCCTCCAGTATCCGCCACATCAATCCGCCAAATCTACTTGGACTCGTCAAAGACATAAGTCAAGTGGCACTTCCCACAGTATTGACGGTTGTGCATAGCAGCCATGAAGACACCAGCTCCGCATTCCTTGGTGGGGCACTCTCGTCTCAGTCGCTCGATCTTTCCGTCTCCATCAACCTTGTAGTACTTGAGCACTGCCAACTTGGTCTTCTTGCGCTTGTGCTTGATCTTCTTCGGGGTGCTATAGACCTTCTTCTTGCGCTTCTTCGCACCGCCGCGAAGTCGGAGGACGAGGTGAAGAGTCGACTCCTTTTGGATGTTGTAGTCGGATAAGGTGCGCCCGTCTTCGAGTTGCTTGCCGGCAAAGATCAGACGTTGCTGGTCGGGAGGAATTCCTTCCTTGTCTTGCGCGGGATGTCAGTTATGGGCAGTAAAATTTACGACCCCAGCTTCGAACATACCTTGAATCTTGCTTTTAACATTGTCGATGGTGTCGGAAGACTCGACCTCAAGGGTGATGGTCTTACCCGTGAGGGTCTTGACGAAAATCTGCATGTTCGAAGATCTGGAATTTACGAAGACGACAGTCAGTTCCTCACTCTTTGATCGCAAACAATCAATGAGCTCCTGAATGCCGTCGATAATGGTAAGGATGAGGAGGAAGTGAAGGTCAGTAGTGCAGTTTCTTACCTAGACAGAGCTGTCTTCCTCAATCTTCCATGTGCAGAGATGCTTGATAAGCTAAAAGAAACTGCGGCGGAAATTTAGCTTTCGACCAGAAAAGTGCGCCGGATTGTGGATCACGTGATTAACGCCTCGAACTCTTGGCGGCCCAGTAAGCTTGGGGCGTTCGTTCGGGAGAGCTAATCTCAATCAGCTCTGACAGCGGCAGTTTCCCCTAACAACGTCTGTTTACACGTGAGCGGTCGAAAACTGGGAGCACTTTTGAAGCTGTTTCACACCGGAATTTCCACCTACACAACTCCTAGACCTCCTTGACTCTTGAGAGTCTCAATCTTTCCTACAAATACCAGAGCATCAGAAAACCTCCTCTCTCCAACAGCCTCGCAGGGTCAGCCAAGCCAGCCAGGCCAACCAATCCACCTGCCCTGTGAGGGCCTTTCAATAATTGTCTACAGAGTCGAGAGAGCACCGCCTCGACTGAGTGTCCAAATCTAAACACCCGCTGCCCGGTCGCAGCCCTTGCGCTGCGTGAGGTGAGCTACAATTCCTACTTAGAACAACTCCATTCCAGGTCGAGCATTGCTTGCACACCCTGCCTAGTTGGAAAAGTTTGAATACTTCCAACGGAGGGATTGCAAGTCGGCAAACTCAGTGCCTTGAGATATAAACACACACACACACACACACCCCAACCCAATGACGCTGTCTAAAGCGAACGTAACCATTGACCTTTCTTTGCTGCAGTCTCGAACCATTGAAGGATCCGCCGGCCCCCAATCCACCTTCAGGAAACACCCATTCGAACTCATCTCGCCAGAAGATGATGTCCAATCCCAATCCAGCACTTCAGACCCGCCAAAAGCTACACCAGCGACAAAATTCAACACCAGTAGCTTTCGAAGACATGAAGATGCACAACCTGCATCCAACACCACGTCAAAACGCCCACCGAAGAGGACAATCACTCGACCAGTCACGAAGTCCAATTCGGCGCCAAAACCATCAAGCAGGAAGCATGGTAAGTATTGCTAACATAGGATCAACCCAACAAGGACAACAAATTTTGCGAGAAGCGCAGCAGCAGAAACTAGCCAGACCGGGCCAGCGAAACGAAACACCCACAACACCGCAGTGCGGTCTTTTTCCATTGAATACCCAGTTCAACCCAGATGCCATGTACAACACCAACAACACCACGACAATGAATGCAATGACACAAGACTCTGCAGATCTGCAGATCCCCCATTCACCGTTCTATGCTCAGGAGATGAACATGCCAATGTCAGCTGGTTTCGATGGCATGGGATTCGGCCTCGACGAGAACAGCCAGCACTATTTCCAGCCTTTGCACCACCCGAGGCAAGACTTTGGAAATGGGATGATAGATGCAAGAAGAATGTCGCAGCCAGACTTACAACTGTATACTGAGCAACGACCCATCACCCCTGCGCAACGAATCAATACGGGTAAATATCAAATGACAGAAACGAATTTACGGATACTGACTTGTGATAGGACGATGGCCTCTGACGCCAGCTACTACACCATTCAAGCAGACCATTCCTCATTTGGAATATTCGAGGTCAGCCCAGTCTTCACCAATGAAACGACATGCCGACCAAATGATCCAAGCACCCTGCCCGATTTCCATGCAGCGGGGCCGATCGTTAGAGGGGATCTTCGAAAGCAGGGAATTTGATCACGAAGCCATGTCTCCACCAGTTACTGCTCCATTGATGCCAACGAGCGCATTTGACATGGCGGATATGCCAGTTCCTCAGAATTCGTCTCAAGAGACACCATCTATGACTTTCACTTACAGCAATGCCAGCCATGTCTCACCGCATGCTTCTCCTGCTGCTCCTCAGTCGCCGTCTCAAACGAGATATCATGCTTCACCATCTGCAGAGCAATTGCCGTTCTTCGACGAGACAGGAGGAGAAGTACCTTTAATGGCGAAGCAACCAATACCTGTTCTGCAATCGTCCAACCCAGAAGCTACCGCGCCAAAGTCACCAGGTAGAGCAGCATTGTCCCCTAGAAGGATGTCAATCTCAGACCTCAACCTCGAACCAGGAATCAGCGCTTCCATCCAGGAGACTAACATCACCTTGGACGATATTGCACAATACATAGAAGGGCCAGATCCTGCGGACAACAAGTGGATTTGCAAGTTCGACGATTGCAACAAGCGCTTCGGCAGGAAAGAGAATATCAAATCTCACGTGCAGACTCACCTTGACGATCGGCAATTCCAATGTGATCACTGCAACAAACGCTTCGTCCGTGGACACGATCTCAAGAGGCATGCCAAAATCCATACAGGCACGAAACCATATCCGTGTCTCTGCGGGAACGCATTCGCTAGACAAGACGCTCTTACTCGGCATAGACAGAGAGGCATGTGCATTGGTGCAATTGATGGAGTTACGAGGAAGTTCGTCAAACGTGGCCGACCTAGAAAGCACAGACCGGAGATGGATGAACGTGTAGACAAGGCCAGTCGTACTCGAAAGCGGGCCATCGAACGAGAGAATCCGTATGAGTCGTCAGCATCAAGCTGCTCCTTCTCGAGCTGGGACTCGCCTCCAACCGAAAACCTTGAAAATCTCAGCATTCGAGGTGGGTCGCCTTTCGACGACATGGCTTTGTTCGGTGGATCCAATCATCATGTGTCGATCGAGACGATCGGACTTCCACCTGACATGTTCACTTTCACTCCTCCAGCCAGTCCAGGCTATTCGACAGGAAATAAACCTTCACCGCAGCACCGGTCTTTGACGCCCACAGATTTGGCAGATATTCCGCAGCTCCCGTCACATCCAACTCCAATCCCTGACAACATGACAGAAAGAAAGTCGCGCCATACACCACCAAGTCTGTCGTACTCCAGCTCCTCGCCAGCTGCTGAGCTTGTGGCGTTCGACTTCTCGGAGGATTCGACAACGGCTGTGCAGCGTATGGCGTTGAAGATGGATCATGATAGAAATGCCATCGCAGGTGCCGATTTTGACAATTTCCTTGACTATAGCAACCTGGGACTGGACAGTGGAGCTGATAGCTTCTTTGATGGACTATGATCAGATAGCGTGGCAGAGAACAAGCTTGTGTAATTATTACGGTTTCCTACTTATTGGTCGCCACTTTTGACGACAGCCACTGTCTTTTTCGGCCAGTTGGGTGGACTGCGGCAGCTACGGCGTTGGAGGGACATGGGGCGGAGGACACGAGAAATGACATGACATTTCTCATTCATTCTTTTGGTAAGGTGTGGAGTCACTAATTTACCGGTTTTGGTGAAACAGGGCGAAAGAGATGTTCGGCGGAGTGATGGACTAGGAGACGGAGGGTTTTGTAGGTCAGATTCAGATGAATATGAAGGCGACTCACCTTGATTACTTCCTTTTGGCTATTTGCGCGTCTTAGTAATTGGAGGATATGATGTAGAAACAACCCATTCTTCGAAGGACCACGAAGTGCCATCTCCGTCGAACTGTTAATCAAGTCTATATGTCGCCTGAGTTTGTCATTTGTTTCCATAGGATAGACCGGCCTTCCGCGTCGTTCGTTGACGATTGTTAGATTAACCTAGACGTTTGTGCTCTTGGGCGATAGATGATGGATGCCCTTCCCTAGGCATATTTGTGCCAATATCGTTGCGGGCCCTTCTTGAGCTTAACTGGGTATAGTATGGCGTGAATTGGGTGAGCTCGGTGGGTATGAGGGAGCTGTAGGGAGTGATCAGTAGGGAAGGAATTGTGGGCGACTTGAAAGTTATTGCTGAGGAGGCGGATCTCTGGGGGGCCGCTGTAGAATGCGGCAAGGCTTCGGCTGCGGTCTTGGATAGGCGTGAAGGAGAGAGTCTGTCGCAGAGCAGTGGCCTGGTTTGGTTAAATGATGATAACGACGGGTAGGATCTAGGTAGTGACTTAGTCAATTATCATGTTGGAAAACTGTGTGGGGGTGTCTGGCATGCCAAGTTGGTGGGTCAGCCCTGCGAGTAAGCTGACAAGCGAGTAGGCAACTTGTCCTTTCGCCTGCCGGATTCGGGATGGAGGAAAATGGAATCCTGTCATCAGCTAAGGGGGGTTACGGACTTTGCTCTTCACGCCCGGCTCGAAGGTCGAGTTGTCGTATAACAGAAGAAGCAAACACGACACGAGAATTGCGCCCCGGAGCCGCTCTGCAGCCGCAGGGAGTGGCATGCCGTTTGGAAGCAATGTGAGGCTGTTGAGTGCAGAAGTCTGTCATGCGCCCGAGGCTAAGTGATTGGGGGGTGGTGGAAACATGCGTAGCTGTGTGGGTGTGCGCAGAGGCCTATCGCTAGGCCTCAGAATGGCCAAGTAGTCATAGCCTCAATCGTTGGCGGATTTTGGAACTTTTGTCTTGACGTCCTGACGTATTTCACACCGCCTGATCATGCCTCATCGTTAATGGTAAAAATACGAAGGATACATAGAGTCCAAAGGGTCGTCACGCATGCGTTTCGCACGTCGCGCCACGGCGGCGGTGGCGGTGGCGGCCTCGGGACTAACCTTGCAGTGAAAAGAAGTCGCGTGAAGGCGAGGTCACAAGACTTGAGCAGCTTCTAGAACAATAAAGCCAGATCTAGCGGCAAGTGAGTTTTTTTCGCTGTTCTTGCGGGCGAAGTCGGAATTGTACTAAGGAAAAATCGGATGTGACCGCGTGACCTTTTGCTATCCGGAAAAAGGAAACCCAGTGAACAGATCTTGAGGAAGTCTCTGTCTTGAAGGTGATGCAACCAATTTTCATACGTGAGTATCGTACATCAGATGTAGAGGATGTCGAAGCTCCACGTGGCATTTTTTGGCGATGCAGCAAGGCCCATATTGATTGGTCTTTGACCCTGGATTTAGATTAGCGCGAATTGAGCGGTGAGAGCAACACTTTTGGTGGACTGAGAAGCGACATTTCTGAATTGGTATCAGAACATGCTGTTCGCTTCGTTGGATCTCGCTTAGCGCCCTGCTTCTGACAATCAAATCCTTCATCCTGAGCCCGCGGATCTAGGAATCAACTCACGTGCCTCCGGATAAGCAATATGACATTAGCGAGGGGACTTTGATGCTTCCAGTATACCTGACGAGAGTCCCACCCCTGAGAACAGCCTATTGTGAATACTCTCGCAACGTTATACCATCCGTAGATCCCTCAGACGCTGTGCAGCCAAGGTTTATGAAAGATCTGGGGATAGTGGCGGAGTGCTAGGGATATCGGCCGAAGGAGCAAGGCAGAGAGTATATCAAGAAACGCGGTGAGTGCTCCGAGCGTATTTTTGGGGGCTGAGTCAGATAGGAATGAGGATCCCATAGCGGTCAATGGAAGTAAACCTGGCTCCGAAGATCGTTCATAGTAGGAAGAAGCAAGTAGCGGACTTGGTGAGAGGAGCAATGAATATCAGAACATCAGCTCCTGGCTACTTATATTCCTTAGGCTCATTCCTCAGTACAATTTTAGGCCTGTATTACTGCACAAGGTCAGCCCAAAAGCTTCTGCGAATGTTTGACCTTTGTTCCCGAGGACAATCGAGGCGAGAGATTGTTGGGTGCTTGTGGTCCGGGCGAAATTTGAAGCCGTATGTTATGCCGGATTGCAATATGGTGGATTTTGTTAGCTTAGAAGCAAGTCCTGGTAGGAGACCCAGTCGTGGAAAGGTCATATAGTCACGAAAGGCTTCGGGGACTGAGTGGGAAGATTATTTGACGAACCCCTGGGCAGTTGGAGTCAAGGACGGACTAAAATGTCTCATAAAGTTCCCAGAAATCGCTCTGTGGCCCAGCGTACAGTAATGAATTGCGCCCGTCTGAGCCGTAATCAATTTTGCGTCCTTGTCTAAGCAAGCGATTTATGGATACGCTGCAATCCGGGGCGTCGACGATCACAGGGCGATTTTAGGCGATGGATCCTTTGCTCAGCCCAGGTGTGATTACCGTTTCTTCTGGCAAATGCATCGACGGAATGCCAATTGGATGACAGAAACAAAAATTCCGCATACTTAGCGATGTGACTTCACGCATTGGTCGCACGTCTTTGTAGATGAGGCAAAGAGGCGCCTGTAACCAGAGTGGTCGAAACCATGCTGTCGTTCACTCCACCGTGTCTTGACGTGATAGGATGCAAGGCATCTCTTGAATCGGGTTGCGATCTGTCCCTATCGCGTCGGTATGTTGAAGGCTCACCAACAATAGGGCTCGTTCTGATTGCTTTTCCGGCCACACAGATCAAGTCTCTTTTAAGCGTTAGGACAGATCGACGTCGAAGGCTTGAGACACGACTGGTTCAGGCCGGCCAGGGAGGTACAACGAGCCAGTCGAGCAGATCTGAGATTCAAGCCGACGGGCAACTCTATTACCGAGGTGTTCGGCTTAGCATACAAAACATAGCTCGGCTCGGTCCTGTTTTCGAGGAGGTATATCCGCCGTTATCCATCGCTCTGTCGATCATTGGAATCGAAGCAAATAAGTTCTGGTAGGGGTAGTGATCGGCACATTCTCTTTCCGTTCTGATTGGCTGTGATTGGTAATTGGACAGCTGGGAGCGATCAGAGGCCCGAGAGAAAAGAATGCTCTGTGACTTCCAAGCTGTATAGGAAGAGGTGGATCCCGCAAGGTGATTTAAGATTCTGAGGCATAACAGACGCGGAGCAAGCGGCCCTGTCCCCTTTGCGATACTGCAGCAGCTTTGAAATCCTCTTCGCACGATGGGATCTGTGCGAAAGGATCCGGAACAGTGGTGGAAGCTTAGATATGATGATCAACCTGTGCAACTAGAACAATCAATGTTTCGTGGCTCCTATGACATTTGCGCACAGTGTTGCCGCTCCGGCAAGCACAGCAAAGCTTGCCATGAAACCGCCCGAAGAGTGTGATTGTCATGTGCCGTCGATCGCCTTGCTGATACAGCCAATCTGAGTATTAAATGCACGATCAACCAAAGGGGGCACCGTCCCGGAGAAGTAGGAATTGGCTGCCAGCCCCAGCTCACCGCTGGATGAGCGAAGGGTTAGCCATGTGCCTGTGACGGAGAGCGGAGGTGGTCCAATGACGAAATGTCCCACTAGTTACCGCATATTCAATCCAGCCACAAAACTCCCACACATCAACGAGGCTGACACACGCGCAAAAGCCAAATGGAGATCATCTTAGAGAAGCCTCCAGAACGGTCCCAAATGACGTCCTACATAAAAACGTGAAGCAAGCCATCTCGCTGATCGCTCATTGAACTAAGTACAAGCGCCCCTCTCGACTCCACGTCCACTGGCAGATATCAAGAAAGTTTAAGACTTTGAACGATATCGTTCGATTTTGTGGTTTATCGAAAGCTTCTTTTACATCCCCCGCTGCCTCATTATTCACCCATATGTCCAAAAGGAGTTCGAGTGGCGCTCGTTATGACATGGGGGAGCCTGAGGCGCTTTGTAGGATTTTGGCCGGGGCGAGCTGCAGCCGCCTGTCGGGCAAAGACCAGGCCGAGACTCCGTTGCAGGCAAGGATACAGTGGCATGTTGAGAATTTGGCAAAAATGGGACGAGATTTCGTCCTCGTCAGTATCCTTAAGCATGTCCAGCGATAGGCTTGTCACGACCTGCCGTGCAACAGGTAGGTTGATTTTGTGAAACGTGGAGCGGAAAGGGAGATTGCATATTTGTGGTGAGAAAAGGAATTCAAGGTTTTAAAGCCAGTACATTTTTAAACGAGGCAACGAGGCTCAAATTGTAAGGGGCCCTGGGCAACGACATACGCAGGTACCATAACGCGGGTAAACAGTTGAGCCCCATACCAAAGTCGGGCGTTCAACGCCACCCACATCACGCAACCGTCATTTCTCACCAACAATTTCCGGGTTTCAGCTCAACGAATTCTCCTTCCTTATTGTCATACCCATGAATATTAGCTGCTTCGCAACAGGTGGGGTCTAATTGAGCCACCTGGCCATACGATGGGTGGCGCTTCAATTTCGGGGGTCGCATATGGGAAGTGAGGCGGCTAGCGCCCCAAATTCACGCGGAGGCAACTAGCAAGGCAACCAATATATGCTTCAGCCCGGCTTATTGCAACTGAGATCTCCCGCCTTGCAGCTAGGGTTCCTCTTTGGTGCGAGGGATCAATTTTTAGCGCTCTAGCAGTGTGTAACCCCTGCCTCAGGTGTAAGACTGCGGTATATTATAATCTGTGTTCCCAAGTGTAGAAGATGAGAAGAAAGACAGCAACTTATTCTAACGTTCTCAAACCAGACTCTTGTCTGTTCAGCTGGGCTCCGTCAGGACCCTCTCCCTAATATATACGTTTGTCCCAGACATGGCGACACCGCAGGTCCAAGAGTATTGGCTGCCGGGCTTCGGACTCTCTCGAAACATTGTCCTCAGCAATATTCAGTACTTCCTTGGCCCTTCTGCAACAGTACGACCATATACCTACCAAGGCAGAGAAGGCTATCTCATCGTTGGTGTGCCTTTAACAAGGGTAAGCTGCACCCGAAGCCTGGCTCTTGTCTGTGTTTGACTAACACCCAGTGCAGCAACAAATCGAAGATCTCCAGAGATTGTCGAAGGAGTACGAAAGGCAAGCTGCGCTTCGCATGAGCAGTCGGTCATCGGGCAATCAAAGTCGGGAGCCGTACATCAATGAACCGATCCCAGTTGGGCCAGGCCGAAGAAGTTCGCCCGAGTATTCTTCCAGACGCCACAGATGAATGCATCTCGCATTGCACAAATTCGCGCAATGGTTGGTGTCGGGGAACTTGCCACGACTTGGCCAGACTTCCCGTGCAGGATGGACCTCGTCCAGCAGCCACCCGTTTGGGGGGTTTTTGGAGACGTGGCGTACGGTTAAGTCTCAAAGTCCAGCGCCAGCGATGCGGTGGAGGCGCTTGTGAGGAACACTGCCTCGGTGTAGCATCGATGGAGGACAGACACGCTGCATGTCTGCCAAGTTTAGTCAGCCTTGGATGTGTGCAAGAGGTCCCCCTTGCTGGATTGAAAAAGCTCTTTAGATTTCTCCTGTATGCATAGCGCCCGGGAAACACCTAGAAAATATCTTCTTTGCTGCACGTCTTGATAAATCCGATTCGTCGTCTAGTTTGACTGATAGCGATAGGCTTCCGAAGCTTGGTACGCTACATTTCGTAAGTCCACTTTTGAGAGGACACGTTGAAGTCGGAGCTTGCTAATTTCGTTCTCGACAGAGTCAATATGTGTGTTGCGCCTATCAGGCAGCCTCAAGTACAAAGGATGAACAAAACTGGAGCTTTAAGTTTGAAAACGGTAAGCTCCTGTTGGGGGCCAAGAGCGAGACCATGCGGGATACAACAATAAAAAATGCACGTCATCAATATCCCAGCTTCCGTAGGGGGGAGGGATACCGCTGGTAGATGCAACATATCGATGACTACCTTTGGTACCTGGGTCATGCTTTGTCAAGGCTTCTTACCTGCAGCCACATTGCCTAGCAGGAATGACAGGCAACGTGGCGCCAATAAATGCGACCAAACTTTTCCTCCTGCAGGCTTTCAAAAATCGTTTGTGCATTCGAGCTAATGTACTCCGTAATGCATGAATTTTCTCCATGTGCCCGTAGCTACCGAGGTGAGGCGCAATATCGGTGGCTCAGAAGCAAGAGTTACACCGACTGATGCTTTGATTGAAGGATGATGCAGACGGTCTGGAGAACGAGTAGAAACAGGAGACTTACGGCTGCCCCGTACTGTCTCGTCGAAGACGTAGCAGCAGCAGCAGCAGCAGTATCCACTCCACATGTGAGAAATCATAGAACGAGGCAACCTCTTAGGTTAGGTAAAGCATGGAATTGATAGGAAGAGAGAACAGAGGCCGTGGAATGCCCAGTATTGCTCAACGAGTTCTCGTATAACGGATGGCCGAGTCTTCAGACCCACCCTTTGTCTCTGCGCCCGCACTTCTCTTATTTACGGTGGGATGGAGTCATCATGAGCCCCTGTAAGTTGTGTACGTCCAAGGCCCGACCAGAACTGGGACGTGATAGTGTCTCTCTCCTTTTTTCACATAGAATTTGACTTCCACGTCTGGCCAGAAGCTCTCGATGTTTCTCTGTTCATACCATGGGCCGACCTCGAACTTGATGCTCCACGATGTCTTTTCACCATCCTTGAACTCGCTCATCACCTCGTCCAATGTCTTTGAATTTGCTGGCGCAGGCTCCCAATCCTTGACGCGACCATCTTCGTTCGTGACCGCCCGAAACTGGACCCATGGATGCTCGCCCGAAACCTTGCCACTCATGGTGGGCGAAGGAGTTAAGAGCGTCAGTGTCGCCTCGAGACCTGAGGCTGGCGTGCCGGAGACCGTATTCAAGACGTGGCATGTGATTGGGGCCATGTTTGCAATTCGTTCGTCTAGGATCGAAAGGGCTAGGTATACGAGGTTGGAATAGAGTGGGAAAGGCAAAAATTGAGCCTCTCGCGTGTGTTCCAAGGCAACGATAGGGCTGAGGGCTGAAGGTAGAAAGGTGTAGACGCCCCAACGCCCTGCGAGAAAAGAGCCCGATAGAGAGCAGAGCCTCCTGCGGGCATTTGTCGCCAAGTTTATTCAAGCCACCGCCCAAGTTTTACTACGTCACCAGCCACAGCCACAAGTTCTGAATATTCCAAGTAAACCTTTGAACTCGACCTCTACAGACAGAACCCTTCCACGCTTACTTAGCTTTACTGCCTAAGAATTTGGTATCTCCATCTCTAGACTGCCAGCAGACTTTCGCCCTAGTATTTCAACCGCGTTTGGGGACCCAACTCTCGCCCCAGCGAAGCTTTCTGGGGCTTGTTGACCAAGCCTACACGCAACTGCACAGAGGGAACTGGCCAAACACTACTTCACAACTGATAGCCTGCAAGGCACAAGCAGACCGCAAGCTAGAAATTTGCTGGACCTAATTCTCCTCGATCATGTCCTCTACCGTCTTGGACGCGGACGACGTCCTTGAACCCACTCTCCAAAACCTCATTGACCAGAAGACACTGCGTTGGATATTTGTTGGAGGAAAAGGTGGAGTGGGCAAGACTACTACATCATGTGCTTTGGCCATACAGATGGCAAAGGCACGCAAATCCGTCCTACTTATTTCAACAGACCCTGCCCACAACCTGAGCGATGCTTTCAGTCAGAAATTCGGGAAAGACGCCCGTTTGGTGGAAGGGTTCACAAACCTCTCCGCAATGGAAATTGACCCGAACGGAAGCATCAACGATCTGATAGCGGCTGGAGGAGATGAGGTACAAGATGCCATGGCGGGTATGGGTGGCATGGGCGGCATGATGCAGGATTTGGCATTCTCGGTGCGGCTGGTGTCTCCAACAATGCCCCACTAGTTGTGCTGACTTCTGTAGATACCTGGTGTTGATGAGGCCATGTCGTTTGCCGAAGTCCTCAAACAAGTCAAATCTCTCTCCTACGAAGTCATCATTTTCGACACTGCGCCGACCGGCCATACTCTTAGATTCCTACAATTTCCTACCGTTCTCGAGAAAGCGCTGGCAAAGATTTCACAACTTTCAACACAGTTCGGACCCATGCTAAATTCTGTTATCGGCGCTCGAGGAGGCCTACCAGGCGGACAGAATCTCGATGATCTCATACAAAAGATGGAGACATTGCGAGAGACCATTGGAGAAGTCAATCAGCAATTCAAGAACCCAGACATGACCACTTTCGTCTGCGTATGCATCGCAGAGTTCTTGTCACTGTACGAGACGGAGCGCATGATTCAAGAGCTTGCCGGCTACCAGATCGACACACATTGCATTGTTGTTAACCAGCTATTGTTTCCAAAGAAGTCCAACGAGTGTGTGCAGTGTAATGCGCGAAGGAAGATGCAGAAGAAGTACCTGGACCAGATAGAGGAACTTTATGACGAGTTCAATGTTGTCAAGATGCCATTGCTGGTAGAAGAGGTCAGAGGCAAGGAGAAACTTGAGAGGTAAATCCCTTGTTCCACACGCTTGCCATGAGTCTTCGACTGACATATGATAGCTTTTCTGAAATGCTCATGAAGCCCTACGTGCCTCCAGAATAATAATTTAGAGGGGTGAAAGGCCTGGGTTTGGTTATGAAGAAGCATGAAGATGGACATGATCATGACTGCCACCATAGATATTGTCGTTTTTCCGTCTGTAGCGCTTCAGCCATGTTCCTTAGAGTAACAGACATACTTTGGCTTCTCCATTCCTGGGTTTTAATGTTTCGGCATCCAATTCCATCACTGCTAGCCGTTGATGAAGCTTTGGCAGGACGTGTTATCCGTCAGTAACTGCGCTGTTTTCGGCGTCGTTCCCACACTCCGTTCAGGGCGCCTCTCCCGCCCGCCCTTAACGCTCTCGCGGCGGGGCACCAGGCCGCCAAGTCTACAGGCACCTGGCTTTAGCGCGCACTTCTCTCCCAACCATCATTGCTGTGGCGCGGTGCCCCCGCCTTTCTCCAGTTATCATCCACTCTCGTGGACCTTAGCCCCGTTCCTCCAAACCTCGTTACAGAATGAATTGGTCGGCGACGGCCGTTGCTGGCGGCGGCGTCGAGACCAAGCCATTGTCACAAGAGGAAGCTCTCTCCGGCCCGCGCCTGGCTCATACCGGACGCATTTCATTCTTCCCTCTCCGCCCGCGGCCGTAATGAAGTACTCTCGTTCTTCAGTACCACCACCACCACCACCACCATCGTCATCGTCATCGTCATCATCGTCATCGTCATTTTCGTCGTCGTCAGGCCGATAAAAGGGAAAAGCTCGAAAATGTTCTCTCTGACGGAAAGCTATAACACGAGATTCAACATTCCAAAACCCGATTTTCCTTATACGATTGGCAAACGCCTCGATGTTCGCTCCCATGTACCCCCGCCACCTACGAAATCTGACTGCCGCTTGAAATTCCAAGCTAGACGTGAGAGGGAATCCATCGATCCGGTTCAACGTTGTCTCCTATACCCCCCTTTAACTGGTGTGTTCACGTCTGGTGTCACGGAGTTGGAAATAGTCAGGCTAGTTCGGGCTGGGGATCAGCATGGTGCACAGTTGCTTGCTGTGCGAGTTCTAGCGTCAACCTACGACTTACCGTCCGATACGGATCTATTAGCCAAGTTATATGACCCACTCTATTTCGACCACGAGCAGGACGATGCAGATCCATTTCTCTGTGTCGATCGCGCGTATACGCATGAGAGTGCAGTCTACACAAAAATTGCGGATTTTCAAGGAAGCACTATACCGAAATACTACGGGTCATTCTCGCTCTCCCTGCCTGTCGATCATATGAATTCCCGCGAGATTAGGTTGATTCTTATCGAAAATGTCCCTGGAATTTCTATGCAGAACCTGAGTCCCTCAAACTTCACAAAGTCAGAACGTCAAGTGATCATGAAAGCAATCATCGATTCCGAGACAGCCCTGTACAACCGCGACATAGTACACAGGGACATCCATCCACGCAACATATTGGTTCTCCCTCAGCCATCTGATCATGCTCGAACAGTCGTCCTCGTGGATTTCGGATTATCGCGGACCAGTCGCTGCCCGTTCCCGGAGTGGGAGGAGAGGCACCTTCCTGGTGTTCCGATCTCGCCGATGCTACGCTGGATCGAGCCGCGGGAATGGTTTGATGGATGGGTTGATTGGGATTGGGAGGCCTGGGTTGAACAGCAATATGAACATACTAGGGGTTCGATAACGGAGTATATGCAAAAGAGGTGGGGTCCTAAGGATCGGCGCGGCTAATTGGGGTCTACGGACAAGAAAGGCTAAATGTTGATTGCTTGTGGGACGAGTTTACGCCCCCCCTCCAGGTGAGAGACACCGGTTGGCGTGATATTCCGAGCAACAGGCAGATTACCGGTAGGAGAGGGTACGCACTAGGGAGTAAAATCAGCGAGAGGACGGGGAGGTAATAATAGTTTGAAGGAGGATTGCCATTTCGGACGGCCAGCTTTCTCGTTGAATGGCAACCGATGAAGAATGCTGGAATGATGATTCGCCACTGTGCAACTAGAGGTTACTGTTAGAGGGCAAGAGGCTAGCAAAAGAAGCCTTGTTGATTCAGGGGTTCACAAAGATTGTAAGGCTCCACTGTCACTCGGCCAGCCGGTCCAGACAATGAAGCCAAGCAGATGATGCCCATTCTCTCTCAGGTCCATTAAATCTGGGATTCGCGTGATATTTAGCTCGCTAGATGAATATCCCAGTTCAATGAATCTCGAAACGTTCAATCCAGCGGAATGTGAGAGATTTTCGGGCCAAGCCTTGCTGGCCTTTCTTCCAGGGCTGAAAAGTGGGGGAGGCACAACGCCCTACCCGTACACCATCAACCACAATCAAAGTACGCACCTTGACGCTTTTTGTCGAGCTGGTTTTCCTAACCTGCGTCTCCCTGGGAAATGGCTCCATTCCAATATACTCCGCTAGGTGGCGCTCCAGGGGATCGCATGATTCGTCTCCTCAAACTCTATCCCAGCTCGAATCCTTCGGCTCCTTTGCAATGTGACCTCTTCCACACGCAGCTAGGATCTTGTGCATTCGAAGCAGTATCGTACTCCTGGGGAAGCTCGAAGACACCACATGTTATTATCTGCAATGGAGATTTTCTCCCCTTAGGAGACAACATTCTCGGCGCTCTAATTCACTTCCAGTCTCGCAACGAAGGCGACAGACCACGCACGCTCTGGGCAGATGCCATTTGCATCTATTCTGATCGATCCCGCATCAAACACCTCAGAAACTTGAGGTTTGAACCTCTGTTTTGTGAGGGGGTTAATTTACAATCAGGAGCCCGATTGCGATCCTGAAATGGGGCCTAATCCGGGCTCCTCCAGCGATCGGTTAAACCTGCCTCCCAGCTAGACATATATTTTACCTAAGCCTCAGCGAACTTGGCCAAATCCCTGCCCCTACGCTGCTGCCTAAAGTTCCTGATGTATCGGACTCCCTTACTGTACATGGTCGAGGCGCCCAAAAAGCCGCACAGGGCTTTGCCAAGATAAGTAAAAACTACTCGCAGCCCACCCCGACTGGAAAGGAGGCGCCACCGGGCGCGAAGAGAATTGCCACTGAACAATATGAGTATGTGGAAAGGTCTATTAAGGCACAGTACACCTTGGTCCACCGCTACTACTGTCAAGCTCCTTGCCGGGACCTATTATTCTGTGCAACGAGCTTGCTTTCTGGTGCAAATCACATGACCGTCGTAAATAGTGCAAACATGGATCACTTTTGATGGAATGCAATGTGAAAAGGCGTTCTTATTACGGACATGTCCTCCTCCGCGTTCTCGTGCTATTGCCATTGCCCTTCGGGGACTGTCCCAAAAGCGCCGTCGTCATGGACCTCCCCTTAGATCGAATAGGCACAACATGATGTTTGAATCAGGTGCTCACGCCTGTGAGCGTAGTCACTGTCCAGTCTTTGACCCCCTTCCTATTCTCGGAGAATTCCGCCATCGAAACGAAGTCATTATTATCCTTCGCTCGGAAAAAGACTCGTGGGTACTGATCGTTATCTGCACTCAAGGCAGCAGCAAGGTATGTACCAGACGCGGCTTTGAATCTTTTCTTGTTCAAGTCCATATTGGTAAGGGTCCAGTACTTGTGATCAGTGCTCGTGCTTTTCGGTTGCTTCAACGCGGCTTCGGTTAGCATGTTCCATTCGCCGGTGTTGTCATCTCTTCCGACATAATAGAGGTGGAGCTCGTCATTTTTTTCGATGTAGACAACGGCAATCTCTCCGTCCCGCGAGAGTACGGTCGATCCATTAACTTCCATGCTAACTGTCTTCGGGTCCCTGGTGTCTTCTGTAAACCTCGTAATACGGATGTCGGAGTTCCCTCTCTCGTTGAAGAATGCATAAATGAAATCGCCAGCTCTGACGGAAGCTGAGGTTGTATTCGACGACATCTTTGCTTGGAAGGGTCAGATGTAAGAACCTCAAGGGTGACTCAACCTTACTCTGAAATACTGACTTGCTGGTAGGGTGAGAGTTGCAATAGTGGACTCCAGCAGTGTTGAGTGGTCGGTTTGGTGTGCTCAAGCTATAGACAAGAGATCAGCCGGCGTGGTGAAGAGGTCGGATTTATAGACCCAGACGAGTTTAATAGCAGGTGACAACTTCCATGGCCTTCAGCTCCCATGACTCAACCTCAGCACCATCGAGGCGACGCCTCCCATCTATTTCAGCCCCTGATCAAAGCAAGTCGACACAGAAACGAGCCCAAACGCCCATCTTATTGGTCTAGCCGCCGAGCTGAATTGAGATTTGTAAGGATAAGTCTGCTATGCTTTTGTCTTTCCCGCTTCTGGTTGCGAAGTCGTCCAGCAGCGCACACAGTGTGTATGGGGCTGGATCTTCCCAAGCTGAAACCACCCAACGTCGACGGGTAGGCAGCCACAAGTGAAGATAGCCAGCACGAACCTCGCGAAAAGTAGGACTTCGTGTTCTATTCTCGTCCTAACTTAGACTAGCATGTGGTCGAAAGGTGCTCGTAAAGCATGAACGGCGGTCTAGAACAGAGCCAACCTTTGGCCTACATTAGCCTGATGCCACAGGCAACGTGTTGTAATGATTCCGTGATCTCGGCTCGCGGTTGTGGTCCGCCAGAATGTGAAAATGGCTGCCTGAGGTAGGAAAGTCTCCCAGTAGAGTGTGCAGAATGATTCCCCGAGGAATGTTCCGAAGCCACCACTATGCAATTGTGGTCCGCCAGAATATGAAAATGGCTGGCTGAGATACAGGACTAACGCATAAGTTTGTTACCCCACTATTTTTTGCCCCAACCCACCACTTTGTCACCCTGCATACATTTTACTACCGTATTGTCAAAATGTACTGGGAAAACGTCAAAATTTGTGGAAATGTCCTTATCATATCTGAGATCTTAGAAATCAAGGATAAATTAGAAAATTGGGTATATTAGAACCGTGAATGCCAACCCTTTGCCAAACGCACCGATTCGACCCTCTGATCCATAGTCTTTATTAGATGATCGATCTTGGCCTGAGGAATGGCCTCCCAGCCCTCCTGCAACGCGGTATAGAGCTGTTGGTAGGCTTTCGCCGGTACCCATGTCCTTGAGATCAGGGTAATGCTCACATACCCATTCTTTGAGCCAGGCTCAGATCATCTCAATTGGGGTTGAGATCTGGTGAATATGGTGGCCAATCGAGTATCGGAATAGCGTTGCTTTGGAGCCAATCTTTCACAACTTTGGCTGTATGAATAGGAGCATTGTCCTGCATGAAAATCATACCTGGTGACCAGATTGTAGGCAATTGATCATCCAGTACCTCGAGGTATGAAGCCGCGCTATAACCTTGCTTCTTTGAGGTCTCATCTCGATTCATAATGAATAGATCTGACCTGCCGCCTACCCAGATTGCTCCCCAGACCATAATAGATATGTCCTTGCCCTTGGTGTAGGTATCAACTATCTCTTTATCCCATTTTTGGCCAGGTGTACGGAAGACCCAGGTCCTTCTTGCTCCAGCGCCTCTCTCCACTGAACATTCATCACTCCAGATTATGAACGCCCACTCGTCATATGACCAGTCTTTGTGGAGTAAAGTCCATCGGAGGCGTTTCTTGACTGCCTCGAGGGTGAGGAATGGTCGTTGTTTGGAAATCCAATTGGTAAGGCCGTTTTTATCAAGTATTCGTGCTAGGGTGTCGTGTGAGGGGTAGGTCCCTAATTGCTCACGCATTTGCTGATAGGTGGTCTTTGGAGTCATGCGGGCAATACGTAAAACCCTTCTTTCGAACCTAGAGTCCCATTCCCTAGGGCGTCCAGGGCGAGGTTTAGAATGCCCATCTTGTCGTTCGGTAGCGAGTAAAATGGTCTTTCGGGCCGCATGGCGCGTACAATCCACCAACTTTCCTGCAGCCGCATAATTGGCACCAAAAGCCACTGCACCCTCGATTTTTCCACGCTGATTGGGAGTTAACTCATGGCCATACGGCCTATTGCCGTCAATTATACCCAGAGGGGTACGTGGTGGCATGGGTAGTGGTCGTAAAGGAGGTAGTAGTTGGCAGAAACACGAAAAAGTCGCGTTCGGGCGCGCCAAGGTAACAGACTTATGCGGATGCAGTGGTGTCCATCCATTATCCTTCTTCGTATTCACTTCTGCTTGCTGCTCGACCAAGAACTCGACCACGTCGAGATAGCGGCAGCGCGCTGGCGGCGGCGGCATATGGAGGTGATGAGGAGGTAATACGGCTGCTGATCGAGCCGTGAATGCGCAGCTTCAGACCCTCCTAGTCCATAGATCACAAGTATCCGCGTGCTTTGTTCATTATCAGTTGAGGTGACGTGTAATTGTTCTTTGATATTCTGCTGTAGACTTGGCCGAGCCACATAGTTGGCAGCTGGTCGGAACGACGAATTCGAGAAATGACCTTTGAAACCGGCTGGGTTTGTGACGTTTGACTCTGAGCTGGAATAGTATCGCCGTAGGTCAGGACAGAATGAACGACATGACAAAGCGTAGACTACTCACTTATTAACGGTGCCATGGAAGTTCTGCACACGCGCTTGCATCTCAACACGTTCGTGGTTGGTAAAAGAGATCATGGTGGCAACATCACTGGGACAAAAGATGCGTCGTGTTACATCATGATAGAGAAGATGAGCCTACAGAATTGTTCACGTGGCGGGCCCTTCCCACGAGGCGGCCCTTCCAGCGAGGCTCACGACCTCACGATTAGAGCCACGATGTAAGAGACATCGAGGAATGGGTGGATGCACGTTGCCAGAGACCCGGCGGATGTACATGTAAGCGGTGTGACGATGATACGAAGAGAAGAGAATCGAATTGGTAATCTTCCAATGCATTTTTCGGAGATACTCCTCTTGGTTACACGAACTCGACTCCCCTATGGTGGGGTATTAGTGAAAAAAGCGGGGGAGCACCCAAGTCGATTGCATTACATGGTCTTCTGCTCTGAAGAAATATTAAGCCTCCCATTTCGTGCACCTGTGTGGTGCTCCGCGACTGGGCGATGGACCCACTCAGCATCACGGCAAGCATTATTGGAGTGATACAGTTAACAAGCGCTGTCATCTCCGCAGCGTACAACTACCGCAATGGCGTCAAGAACGCGCCCGAAGACGCCGTGAAGATCATCGACGACTTGACGGGATTGTCACAAATTCTCGAGAAGCTCCTAAAATTGATTGAAAAAGATCGCTCGACAGGCTCAGCCCAGTTGAGGACGGTGAGTTCCCTTTCCCACCCGTAACCAGCGATGCTCCGTTGTATTTTCCAGATAACCGCCAATGATTTCATTGTTGATCCGGCTCCCGAGAATCCGACTCAACCTCTCTGATCATACAGGATGGGTAGGTGGACACCCTGACCGGCTCTGACGGACCATTGGAAACATGTCGAAAGAGGTTGACAGAGTTGAAGGCGAAGTTACAACCGGAGAATGGTTGGAGGGCCGTTAGGAAAGCATTGACATGGCCCTTGAAGCAAGATGACCTGAGGAATACCCTTGATGAGATTTCCAAAGCGAAAGAAACCATTGATCTTGCTTTGTCAGTCGACCAGACGTGAGTCTCTCCCTCTCTTTGAATCATCGCTCAAGCCGACCAACGAGTGGGTGCTCGCTTGGAGCACAGGGTCAGCCACATGGAGAGCATAGAGGCCAACGAAGAGTCGTGGCAAGAAATCGGGGAAGGGGACGCCCGCTTTGTGCAGCTCGGTGGCTATGGCGCCACAGAAGGGGACAACAGCGATAGGGGGGTTTGGAGGAGGACGCCGCAAAATTACTTTTCAACGGGCTTTGCTGATTATCCAGTATAGATCGCTGGCCCTTGAAGTCAAGTATGGCATTGACAATCTGAAGGCTTCCTTTCAGTCATATCGGCTGGATAACGATCGAAAGGTAGCCGTGGAGCGTCGAATGAAAATTCTGGAATCGCTCTCCCCCACAAACCCATCTACAAATCATCACTACGCCTGCAAGAAATACCAACAAGGAACTGGCAATTGGCTACTACAGCGAGCCGAATACCTCGAATGGACGGCCAAGAGGGGCTCTATTCTGTGGATCAACGGCATTCCAGGATGTGGAAAAACCATATTATGTTCTACTATTATCGAACGTCTGCTCAAACATCAACCGCCACACGGCTCGCCAGTTGGTGTTGCATATTTCTACTTCAACTTCCAGAACAGGGCGGAACAGCAGTTCATAAACCTCCTCCGATCCCTTATCCTGCAGCTTTCCTGCCAGTCTCAAAAGCTCCCTGCGTGCGTGGAAAAGCTGCACGAGGAACTCCGATATCAACGTGTCAGACCTAGGTCACGTGCACTAATCGCAAGCCCGGCTTGCAATTAGAATCTGGTGGTGTGGAAGATGCTGAATTGCTTGTCCTATCTACCTGGGTA
>Ga0335072_10001291_pt1 | contig 41157 bp, 29 predicted proteins | sample Lox_Sample_21_FD_206725 | JGI IMG/M metagenome (GOLD analysis project Ga0335072, IMG submission 206725) | Soil microbial communities from Loxahatchee National Wildlife Refuge, Florida, United States - Lox_Sample_2.1 | ecosystem: Environmental > Terrestrial > Soil > Wetlands | place: USA... | reverse complement strand
CTGCCGCAGGCTTCCGCCATCGGGCTCATCGACCCGGAAGGAAGGATCGTAGCCACCTCGCTGGGCGTGCCCAAAGCGCCGCTCAACGTGTCCGATCGACCGTTCTTTTCCTGGTTCCGCCAACACAAACAAGACGTGCCCTATGTCGGCCCGGCGATTCAGGCGCGCTTGCTCCCGGGCTGGACCGCCTATGTGGTGCGACGCATCGCGGCGCCGGACGGTGGTACGCTCGGCTACGTCGCGGGCGCGCTGTCGCTGTCCTATTTCGAGGATTTTTACCGCACCATTGTCCACGATAGTGCGACGGCAATCACGCTGATGGGGCGTGGCGGGACTATCCTGGTCCGCTATCCCGGGTTCGGCCACTATGTGGGCCAGAAGATACCTCGCCGATCGCCCTGGTACGCGGTGGCGGCGCGCGGCGGCGGGATGTACCGCTCTCGCGGGGAACTGACCGGCCAGCCGCGATGGGTCTCGGTGCATCCCCTGGCGAACTATGACCTGGCCGTGGATGTCAGCTTCTCTGAAGCCGCCGCCCTGAGTGACTGGCGGCGCCAGAGCATCGTGATCGCCGTCGGCACCTTCGCCGTCGTATTGACGTTGCTGCTGTTGTTTCGGGCATTGATTATACAGTTTCGCCGTCTCGCATTGTCCGAGGCGTCGCTGGCACTGCGCAACCGGGAGCAGGAGACGGCGCGGACCCGGTTGGAGAGCCAGGCGGAGGCGCTGCGCCGCAGTCAGGCCGACGCAGCGGACATGTCTGGCACATTGCAGACGACGCTCGAATCCATGGACCAGGGCATCATGATGGTGGGCTCGGACCGCCGCGTGGAGGTCTGCAACGAGCAAGCCGTACGAATGCTCGACCTGCCGCCTGACCTGATGAAAAGCCGGCCAGCTTTCACCGATGTGTTGGCGCATCAGTGGCAGATGAATGAGTTCCGATTAACACCGGAGAGGCTGCAAGAATTCGTCCGCTCCGGCGGCATCCTGGACCAGCCGCACGTGTACGAACGTCGGCGGCCGAATGGCACGGTACTGGAAATTCGCTCCACGCCGCTTCCGGGGGGCGGCGTTGTGCGTACCTATACCGACGTGACCGAACGCAAGGCGTCCGAGGAACGTGTGGCCGCCGCACATGCTCAGGCGGAAGCGGCGCGCTCCGCGGCCGAGCAAGCCAACCGGGCGAAAACCGAGTTTCTGGCCAACATCTCGCACGAGATCCGCACGCCGATGAACGGCATCATCGGCATGAACGAACTGCTGCTGCGTTCCGAACTCACCTCCACCCAGCGCGATTGTGCGCTGACCGTGCGCGACAGCGCCGGCGCGCTGCTGCGGGTAATCGACGATGTGCTGGATATTGCCAAGCTGGAAGCTTGCAAGATGGAACTCGACCCGATCGATTTCGACCTGGGCGAGACGATCGACGCGACGGTGGCACTGCTGACGCCTCGTGCGAAAGAGAAAGGCCTGGTGCTGACCACGTCGCTGGAGCCGGCAGTGCGCCAACGCTTCCACGCCGACGCGATCCGTTTGCGCCAGATCTTGCTCAACTTGCTTGGCAACGCCATCAAGTTTACCGAACAAGGCGGCGTGACCGTGTCCGCCCGTTTGCTGCCGGGTGCGCTGCCGGACGGAGCGCGTCAGGTCGCGATCGAGGTCGCGGATACGGGCATCGGGATGAACGAGGAGACGCGGGCGAGATTGTTTCAGAAATTCACCCAGGCGGACAGCTCGATCAGCCGCCGCTTCGGCGGGACGGGGTTGGGGTTGGCCATCACCCGTGAACTGCTTGCCTTGATGGGTGGCGCAATCGTGGTGAGCAGTGCGCCAGGGCAGGGCAGCCGCTTCACGGTGACGGTGCCAATGTTGCCGGCCAGGACGGCAAGCGCGGAGCAGCCACTGGTGGGTATGGAGCGCTCCGGGATGCGGCGGAAGCTGCGTGTGCTGGTCGCCGACGATAACCGGGTGAACCAGCGGCTGGTTGCCGCGCTGCTGCAGGCAGTTGGGCATACCGCCGAGGTTGTCGCCAATGGCCGTGAAGCTGTGGAGGCGGTGATGCACGGCGGCTTCGACGTGGTGCTGATGGATGTGCAGATGCCTGTCATGGACGGTGTGAAAGCGACGCGCCGCATTCGTGCCCTGCCGCCGCCTGCCAATGCGGTACCCATTGTCGCCCTGACCGCCGATGCGGTGACAGGCGCCGAGGAGCGATATCGCAATGCCGGCATGGATGCCTATTTGAGCAAGCCGCTGTCGCCGGAGACGCTGGCCACGACATTGGACGCGATCATGCGCGGAGAGCGGCGGGAGGTTAACGCTCCGGCTGTCGATCCGGCAGCGATCTCCGGCTTGCGCGGGTTTATGGACGGCACCCAGTTCGCGGACTTCATCGGGGCATCGATGCACGATCTGGTCACGCGGCTCGAGTTGCTGGGAGCGCGGCTCGCCGCGGGCGAACTGGAGCAAGCAGCGCAGGAAGCGCACAACATTGTATCGGTGGCCGGGAACTGCGGAGCCGGTGCGCTGAGCGGCCTCGCGCGGTTATTGGAGCAAGCCGCGCGCCGTGGCGATTCGACGGACGCGCGCGCATTGTACGAGAAGATGCGCAGCGCCGGAGGGCAGGCGGTGCAGGCGCTGGAGGAGTTATTGAACTGATTGCCTCACCGGCTTTGCAGGAGAGGCCGGGTGAGGGTGATCGGGCCGGCATCATCTTCTTACCGTCCTGTTCTTACCGTCCTGTTCTTACCGTCCTGTTCTTACCGTCCTGTTCTTACCGTCCTGTTCTTACCGTCCTGTTCTTACCGTCCTGTTCTTACCGTCCTGTTCTTACCGTCCTGTTCTTACCGTCCTGGCGAAAATCCGGGCGGCAGCGCCGGCAGGGTCGGAACGGCAGGCGGCGGCGGTGGCGCAGGGGTTGGTGCAGGGGTTGGTGCAGGGGTTGGTGCAGGGGTTGGTGCAGGTGCGGGCGGCGGCCAGGTTGGCGGTGCTGACATCGGCGGGTTGGGCGCCAGCGGCGTGGGCGCCGCATTGGCCGCCGGGGCCGGCGAGCCCGGCGGCGGTGGCGGGGCGGCAGGGGCTGTTTCCAGCGGTTGCGTCTGCACAGGCGGCTGGACCGACGAGGCCGTCGCAAGCCACGGCTGGAGGTTCCTGTCCACCTGGTATTCGAACTCTACGTTCAGTGCGTTCATCGCGTTCTTGGTCAGGTCGTAGAGCGTGGCGGGCATGTCATCGACAGACCCGATATGCTGACGCGATGCTGTTGCCTGGGCAAAGCCGGAGCGTATGCCTGGTGTTGGGTAGATTTCCAAATTTACCGACAGGGCGCAGGTGATCACGTCGCCGACTTTGGTCAGCGACGCGTTGGTGATCGCGAATACCGCTTCTCCCGCTGTGCCGCTGGCCTGTAACCGGTCCTGGGCCATCGTGCGCAGGGCTTCGACCGGATTCACCGGATCCAGATCCGTGATGTCCGGCCGTGCGCCCGATGGATAAAATTGCTGCTGAATGCTGAAGCTGGCGACGTTCAGGCGGATTGGCGGCAGGTAGTTGTAGCGCAGCGGCGGAAAGGTTTGCTCCCCGCCGCCGCAGGCTGCGAGCAAGAAAGGCAGCAGCAGCGAGGCTCGTCGGGTCAGGCGAAGATCTTGCATGACGGGGTTGGCTCCGGGCGCCGCTGGCTTGGGTCAGGTGCGCTTCGGTGCAGCGGCCGCGCCATGCACCTCGTCGCGATTGAATCGAAAATCGAAATTACAGAATTCGCATTTCATGACAATGTCGCCGTCCACCGCCATGTGGTCCAGGTCGTCGGTGGAGAAGCTTTCCAGGATGCCGGAGAGCCGCGCGCGGGAGCATCGGCAGCCGAAGGACAGGGCGCGGGCGCGGTCCACGGCGACGCCTTCGGTGTGGAACAAGCGGTAGAGCAGGGTCTCGGGGGAGAGGGAGTCGTCGAGCAATTCGGCGTCGGTGAGGGTGGCGGCGAGCATGGTGGCGGTGCGCCAGCTTTCTTCCTGCGCTTCGGCGTCCAAAGTGGGGTCGATGCCGCCGGCGCCGGCGACCTTCTCCAGGATCAGCGCGCCGGCGCGCCAGCCGGACTGGGTGGGTTCGCAAGCGAGATGGACCATGCAGCGTATTTGCTCGCTGGTGCGGAAATAGTGCAGTGCCATTTCGGCGAGGTTGGCGCCCTCGATGGTGACAATGCCTTGATGGCGGTGCTGGTCGGGGCCCTGGTCGACGGTGAAGGCCAGGTAGCCGCCGCCCAGCAATTCGCCCGCTGCGGGGGTTGGCGAAGAGGCGAGCAAGGCGTCCAGCTTGTCGGAATGGGCGCGGGCGTAGCCGCGCAGGGCGCCGGTGTCGGTGCAGTCGGCGAGCAACATTGGAACGGGGCCGTCGCCCTTGGCTTGCAGACTGAACGAGCCGCGGAATTTGAGGGCGCCGGACAGCGCGGCGGTGAGGGCGAGCGATTGGCCGGCGAGGCGGGTGACGGCGGGGTGGTTGTTATGGCGGGTCAGCAACGCGTCGGCGAGCGGCCCGAGGCGGACCAGGCGGCCTCGGACGGGGCGCCGGGGCAGGTAGAACGGCGTGACGCCACGCGGCACCACGATGTCGGGCACCGGCGGGCGGCCCGGATCCAGGAAAGCGGGAGTTTGCGACATCGCTGCAAGATAGGCGCGCATCGGGCGCGGGGCTACTGCGCGGGGTGACGCGGCCTTGGTGGTTGGGTTGCTGACTGGGTGCGAGGCGAGGGGCGTGGGGGCGAGTCTCACGGATGTCTCAGTTCGTTTGTGGTGAGACGGTGTTGTGCTGGTTTGTGGTGCGTCGGCCCTGTTGGAGGTCGAGGGCGTGCCGTCGGTGCGGTGCGGTTGGGGAGAAAGGAAGGATTTGAACCGCAGATGGACGCGGATGAACGCGGATGGGGCTGCCGTTGGCATGCTCGGCTGCGGCTCGGGCCGCAGGTGTCGCGGGAGCAACCGCGTTGGCGCGGCGTGCGCGGGCGATCCGAGGGCCTTGCGTGCAGTTGCGGCTGGTCTGCGTGAGGGCATTCCGTGCCGCTGCTCGGCGCAATTCGCAGGCGAAAGGAAGATGCTGATGGACGCCAGGTGGGAATATTTTATTCCCGGAACGACATGGTGCGAATCAGGACGGCGGGGCTGGCCGTGCTCCGGCCCCGGTCGGTGAGTCGTGATCTTGTTGACGAAACTCAGGCGGCACATTTTGTTGCCGCGCGCAGCGGCGGACCCGTGGCACGGCCTGCCACGGTTGCATGTCTGTTTGGTTCCGGGACGCTAAGGCGCGACTTGGGGCGCGGCTTGGCTGGTGCCGGCATGGTGCCGAACCGATCCAGCGGGCGCTCGACGATTTTGGAACCCGGAGTCCGGCGCGGGCGATTGGTCCGCTGCGGATACGGATCTGGACCGCGGTCCATTTGATTTGTTGGCGGTTTCGCCGCGTGCTTCTGTTGGGGACATTCGGGCGCAGGCTGCGTGGCGTCGAGGTACTCCGCCGCGCTGTCCTGATAGGCGGCGACCGCGTCGGTTACCGTGTCCCAGAACTCGCGCGTGCACATGATGGCGATGATTCCGAGATCCCGTCGGATGTCGGCGATGGTGCGGCCGATGGGGCGGGCGCGGACCTCGGCCTCGATTTGCTCTGCTGTAGCCGGGTTGTCTGGATCGACCTGCGCGTCGTGCCGCGCCCTTTCCGCGGTCAGGCGCGCGACCTGGGCATCGAACGGTTCATTGCATGGGTCGGCGTTTGTATCCTCGGTGGGGGCAGGGTTCGGGTGGAGCGGGCGCGCGGCCATGTCGCGGCCGGCGGCGGCACGCTGGAGCAACAGGGATTCGAGGGTGGCGGCGCGCAAGATGCCGCGGTGGATGTGAGTGTGAATAACAGGCAGCGTCGTGGTGCCGAATACCGCAGAGAAGAGCCAGAAGTCGCGCGTGGCGGCAACGCGCTCGACGCCAGCGGCGAGGCGCCGGCCGAAGTCGAGCAGGATGCGGAGGATGCAGAGGAGACGTGCAATGTTTGGGGGCATGGCCGGGCCGTCCCGATTTGCAGCGGGGCCACAGGCGTCGGCCGGAGCGGAGAGCGTGTTGCTGATCATGGCGAAACGGTTACCAGGTTGCCTTTCGTTGTGGGTCGAACGATCGGTTGCTGTTAGCATAAATAGAACAAAAAATCAAGAAAAACTAACCACGCAAGGAGGGCGGGTTTGCGTCGGCTGCGGGGGAGGCTGGTTTGCCCCGACTGCCGACTGCACCTGGTCATCGGTTTGCCAATGCGCGGGCGCGTTGTGCGACCTCGGGTGTGATAACAACGGCGCGACGTTTGAAGCGCGCCCGATCCGCTCGGGCCGATGGCCGGGTCGAGCCCAGGGGTGAGCCCAGGGGTGAGCCCAGGGGTGAGCCCAGGGGTGAGCCCAGGGGCGAGCCCAGGGGCGAGCCCAGGGGCGAGCCCAGGGTCGAGCCTGGCCAGGACGGGGGGAGCGTGGCACAGCGCTAACGGATGCGAGAATACCGCACGTCAGTGCACAGCGGCATACATGATCTTCTCCTGCGTCGCGTCGCGCGGATCGAACTCGGCGACGATCTGGCCGCCGCGGGCGACCAGGATGCGGTCGGAGATTTTGAGGATTTCCGGCAGGTAGGACGAAATAACCACGACTGCCTTGCCCTCGCGCGCAAGCCCGCGGATGATTTCATGGATTTCCTCGACGGAACCTACGTCGACGCCGCGCGTTGGCTCGTCGAGGATGATCAGCTTCGGTTCTTGCGCGAGGCTCTTGGCCACCACGACCTTCTGCTGATTGCCGCCGGACAGTTCGATCACCTTGCTCTGTCGATTGATCGCGGTGATGCGGGTGCGGGCCACCCAATCGGCCGCTACCTGGCCGCGTTGCTTCTTCGAATACAGCATTCGCAGGCGCCCGATCAGCGAGGCGAGCCAGCCGGTGTAGATGTTGTCGTCCACGGTCATGGTTTCGAAGAAGCCGCTGACCTTGCGGTCTTCGGTAACGTAGATGATGCCGTCCTTCACCGCCTGCGACGGCACGCGGTAGCGCACGGGCTTCTGGCCCAGGTAGATCATTCCGCCGTGGATCAGGTTGCGTTTGCGCGCGCCAGCGATGACCTGGGCGATTTCCGATCGTCCGGAACCGACCAGTCCGGCGATGCCCAGAACTTCTCCGGCGAAGACGGAGAACGACATGTTCTTGACCATCGTGCCGGAAATCACGTTCTGCACCCGCAACACGCGCTCGCCGCGGTGGTTGCTGCCGCTGCCATGCTCTGGGCGCTTTTCTGCCAGGCTACGCCCGACCATGTATTCGACCAGCCTGGTGCGGGTGAACTGCTTCGCCGGCGCGGTGATCACCTTGCGCGCGTCGCGCAGCACGGTGATGCGGTCGGCGATGGTCAGCGCCTCTTCCAGTGCGTGGGAGATATAGACGATGGCGATCCCGCGGCGGCGCAGATCGTCGATCAGCAGGAACAAGTGCTGGGTTTCTTCCGGGGTGAGGCTTGCGGTCGGCTCGTCGAAGATCATCACCTCGGCCTGGTAGTAAACGGCGCGGGCGATCTCGACCATCTGGCGCTTGGCGGTGCCCAGCGTCGCCACCACATCGTTGGGTTCGACGTGGAAGTTCATCGATTGCAGCAGTTGCTGCGCGCTGATGTTGATGCGGCGGAATGTGGTGAGGAATCGCTCTTGGCCCAACTGGACGTTCTGGGCGACTGTCATGGTCGGGACCAGGCTGTCTTCCTGGTAGACCATCGCGATGCCACGCCGCAGCGCGTCGGCGGGCGATTGGAAATGGCAGGGCTTGCCGTCCAGCAGCACCTCGCCCGAGGTGAGGCGCACCGCGCCGGAGACCGCCTTGCACAAGGTGGACTTGCCAGCGCCATTCTCGCCGACCAGAGCGTGGACCTCGCCTGCGCAGAGATCGAAATCGACGTCCTGGATCGCGGGCGAGCCCTCATAGAGCTTGGTCGCGCGCCGCACCACCAGTTTGGGGGTGCGGCCACCGCCATCCGGCACGGCATGTTGTGGCGCGTGTTGCGGGATGTCGTTCACGGCAGGCGCTCCGTGGATGCGAGGGTGTCGGCAAGCAGGCGGTCATTGCCTTTGACAGCGATGACCAGGCGGTTGCCGATTTCGCGGGCTGCCATCACGCCGTGATTGCGGCCGTCAACGCGGCTGTGGAGCGAGAACATTTGCTCGCAGTCCGCATTCAGCCGCACCACCAGCCCGTAGGCGCGCGGCGGCGCCCAGGGCTTGCGGATGCCGAGCTTCTTGATTCCGCCACCCTGCAAAGGTTCGAGATAAGAGCCGGTGGCGCGCAGTGCCGGGCGGATCCACAGCTCGGGATCGACGCTGCGCATCATTTCGCGGCGAAACTCGGGTTCGCGCAGGACCAACTCGATCAGTTGCGTGCGCATTGCGAAGATTGCCAGCCAATGGCCGCCATCGGACGCCGGCGCGATGCGCGCGGGATAGCCGGGCATGTTGTCTATCACTGTTTCGGCGCCGCCTCGTCCGTTATCGCCGCGGCGGTAGCGCATCAAGGTATGGGACCAGCTTTGGGTGAACAAAATGCTTCGGCCGCCTTCGGTGATTTCGAGGCCGTTCGGGTAGGCGAGATTGCTCTGCAAGATCTCCGCGGTCGCAGTGCCGCGCGGCCAATAGACCAGCATGCCGGCGCGGTTGCATTCCATGAGATCGACGACCCAATCTTCGGCGTCGTGCCGTGTGCTGCCAATGGCGACATAGAGGCCGCCGTGCTGCGGGTCCTCGGCGATCGCGGTGACGCAGCGCAACCTGGTGCCGCCGGCTTCGGTCAGGGTTGCAATCACGCTGCCATCGGCGCTGATACAGCGCAGGCCGGCGCCGTTGATGGCCACTGCCAGGGTGCCGTCGTTCAAGCGGGTCAGTGCGGTGATCGGGGCTTCGAAGGTTGCCACCGGCGATTGCTCGCGCAGGTCAGGTCCGGAGAGACGAAGCAATCGATTGAGGCTGGTGACGAATATCTCCCCGTGCGTGCCTGCTGCGATGTCGTCAGGCCGAGCCAGGTCCGGACCGATGGGCTGCAATTCCTCCAGGCGGTTGTTGGGAACGTAGGCGCCATCCAATGTCGGGATGGGATGCTGCCTTCCCCGCGAGAGCAGAGTTGACCTGATAGTTTCTGCAAGACCCGACATTGCTTTGTTCCGCTTCAGGCTGCTTGCGACGGGCGGCGGCCCCAGTAGCTTTCGCACCCGGTCCAGCCGGGATCGGCGTTTGGCAATCTGATGCGGCCGATGCGGTTGTTTTCCAGCCCGCCGAGATAGAGGTGGCCGCGATCCTCGCGCATCGAGGTCAGGGTCGGGTGCGATTCACCGCCGGGATCCCAATAGGATTCGACCGGTTGGACGTTCGGATCGAGCTTAACGATGCAGCCGTTGTTGATACCGGGGAACAACCATTCGTCGATCGGCAGTTGCTTGATCATGCGAATGCGGAAGCCGGGCATGCGCATCGCCACGTCGTAGACCGGTGTGCGCATCGCCACCAGCGCGAGCCAATAGCCGCCGTCGGAGGATCGGTTGATGTTGTCGGGGCTACCGGGAAGATGATCGAGCACGACGTCTGTCTTGCCCTTCCTGGGTCCTTCGATCCAATAGCGCATCAGGCGCAGGCCGAAGGTTTCGCAGAACAGAATCGATTTTGCGTCGTGGGTCAGGCAGACGCCGTTACAGAAGCGGACGTTGTGCACCACCGTGCGGGTCTTGCCGGTTGTCGGATCGTAGCAAACCAGGCGCCCGCTGCCGCGTCCTTCCAGGCCGTCCACCGGCCAGGTCAGCATGTCGTAACGGGTGGAGCCCTCGCTGAAGTAGATCTTGCCGTCGGGCGCGATGTCGAGATCGTCGGTCAGCTTCAGGCGCGAGTCGTCGATCAGCTTGAACCAACTGCGGTTGGTCTGGTCGGTCAGCTTGAAGACGGTGCCGTCCGGCTGCACACCGTACAGCCCCATGCCGGCGGCGCAGACGATCAGGTTGTCGTCCTTGTCGAACGCCAGGCCGAGCGGCCGGCCGCCGATGCGGGCGAACAATTCGCGGTGTTCGAAGTGCGTACCAGAGAAGCGCAGGATCCAGCCTTGCCGCGTGCCGGTGTAGAGGCGGCCCTCGCGGTCGAGAATGATGTCTTCGGGGCCTTCCACCTGGTCGAGCGCGATCGCCTCGGCGCCGCGCAGGCGGTCATTCATGGCGAAGGGCGTTCCGCTGTCCTCGCGCGCATCGGGCAGCGGGCCGTAATCGAGATAGGTGGGGTTCACGTAGCTTTTCTGGATCGCCTTGCCGCGGTTTTTCGCCCATTTGACGTCGATGCCGATCGCCAGCAGCAGGATCGCGCCATTCACCGCGTTGGTAACCTGTCCCGGATAGCCGAACTGGACCAGGCCGTTGCCGAGCACGAAGATGATGCCGGCACCGATCAGGCAGCGGCCGATGGTGCCCTTGCCGCCGCTGAGGCTGACACCGCCGATCATGACTGCTGCCAGAGCCTGGAAGGCATAGCCGTCGCCGGTCTGCGAGCCGACGCTGGCGAGGCGGGCGGCGAAGAACACCGCGCCCAAAGCGGTCAGCATGCCGGTGACGACGTAGGTCGAGAACAACACTTTGGGGATGCTGATGCCGGCATGGCGGGCCGAGCGCCGGCTCGCGCCTACCGCAACGAGATGCCAGCCCAGTCGGGAACGGCTGAGCAAGATGTGCCCGCCGATGGCGACGACGAGAAGGCCCCAGACGTCGCTCGGCACGCCGAGCCAGCCGCCATTGCCGAGCATGTCCCAGGTGTTGCTCGAGGCTGAGGACATCGCCAGGCCGCCGGACCATTGCAGCGTCAGCAAGTCGAACACCGCGCGATAGACGATCAGCGTGACCAGGGTGGAAAGGAACGCTCGCGTGCGCAGTACGCCGATGAAGAAGCCGTTGACGGCGCCGAGCAGGCCGCCGATCAGCACTGTCATCAGGACAACCAGCGGGACCGGCAGTCCCCAAATGTCGAATGCCATCAGGGCGGTGAAATCGGCCAGGGCGAAGATGGATCCCACGCTGAGGTCGATGCCGCCGGAGATCAGTGACAGGCCCATGGCGATGGCGACGAAGCCGAACTCCGCGAAGGAGCGGCCCATCGTCTGGGCGTTGTAGATCGAGGCGTAGTTCGGCACCGCGAAGGCGAAGCCGACCAACAGTGCCAACAGCACGACAAAGGGTATCGCCGGTTCCATCCAGGGCTTGGCGAAGAGATCGGCGAAGGTCTGGCGCGGCGACCAGTAGTACTGGACCTGCCGCATCCGTGCCGCGAGTGTTGTCCCGCTCACCTGATTGCTCCGTTGCGCCGGCTGCCGGTCGGCGACACGCTACGGGCCGGCGTCGAAACGGCGGGGTGCGGCGCCGGTGTCATTGCGAGGCATCGAAGGAGCCGAAGCAATCCCGTTCATGCGGGCGCTCGATCCCACATTCTTCTGCTCGATCGAGATTGCTTCGTCGCTTTGCTGCTCGCAATGACATTTTGGTTCATGCAATGACATGAAGTGCATCCTACTTCATCGAGACGGGCGTACATGACGTAGCGGTGACGTTGTTGGCGGTTGTCGGCACGATCGGGGTGTAGATGGCGACATGGAAGGTGCCGGGCTTGGCGCCGCTCTGCAGCAGCATTTCCGAAACCGCCATCATCTGATCGGCCTGCAGCGTCGCCGGATAGATGAAATCCTCGTAGAACAGACCTTGTTTCAGATAGTCGCAGGCCGGTGGCTCGCCGCCGCCGGTGGTAAAGATCTTGACCTTGCCGAGCAAGCCGGCCTGGCGCACTGCCTGCGCTATTCCCGAATCCTGTCCCGACCACCATCCCATATAGGCACACAGGTCAGGATGTGCCTGCAGCACGGTTGCCGCCTTGTCGTGCGCGGTCTTGGTATCCCAGTTCGCCGCCTGATTGCTGATGATCTGAATATCAGGATGCTTTTTGAATACCGACATCGCGCCCTGCATGATGCCGATGCTGTAAGCGGAGGTCACTTCTCCGTCCATCAGAGCGATCTTGTGTGACGTGCCCGGGGCACCGCAGGCATCGACGACGCCCTGCGCCATGTCGGCACCCAGTTCGTTCGGCTGCACGCCGACGAACGCATCGCTCTTGTAGCGGGACGCCATGTTGATCTGCACCACGTAGATCCCGGCTTGCTCCGCCCGCTGGATCGCGGACGCCAGCACCTGCACGTTCGGATTATGCACGATCAAGAGGTCGGGATGCTGGTTGATCTCGGATTCCAGCAATTGTTCCTCGCGCTGGGTGTCGAAGTTCGGGTCGCGGATCTCGAACTTTATGCCCATCCGCTTGGCGATCATCTCCATCCGCTGGCCCCAGATCCGCGTCAGCGGCGCATTATAGGTAACGGGGATGTAGACGATGGTCTTGCCGACCACGTCCTTGTTCCACTGAGCGAGCAATTGCTCTGCCGTGTTGCCCTGGGCGGCGGCGGTGCCGGCTCCCAGGCACGAGACCACGCCGCAGGCCAACAGGGCGCCCAGCCAACCAGCGATCCGTTTCATATTCCAGATCCTCCCTATGGTTATTGAACCTTCCGCCGGCAGGCGGCGGTTTTACCTCAATCGCCTTGCCGGGCCGTCTCCTCGTCCCTTGGATGCAGGCGATTGTCGCAGACGATAGCGGCCAGCAGTACCAACCCGCGGAATATGTTCTGCGCATCATCGCTCATGTTGAGCAATGTCATCCCGTTCAGCATCACGCCGATCAGCAGGCAACCGGCAATAACGCTCAGCACGCCGCCGCGCCCGCCGACCAGGCTGACTCCGCCAAGCACGGCGACCAGGATCACATTGAAGATCTCGGTGCCCATGACGATCTGGGTGTCGATGCTCGACAGCGTTGCCATCAGCACAAGCCCGGCCAGGTAACCGATCACGGCGCACAGGCTGTATTCGAGAATCGTCAGCGGCCGCAGCGGCAGGCCGCTCAGCCGCGCCGCCTCCGGATTGTCGCCGTGCGCATAGATGAAACGGCCGAGGCGCGTATTGCTCAGAAAGAAATGCACGAGCAAGGCAAGGGCGAGGAAGATGAGCACCGGGATGGGCACGCCGCCAACGCTGCCGCCGAGGGCAAGGAAAGCCTTGGCATGCTCTGGCACATAGACCAGGTAGGTCGAGCCGATGATGAAGTTCTGTGCCAGGCCGTACATCAGCAAATTCGTCGCCAGCGTGGCGAACAATGGCGGGACTTCGATGAAGGCGATGACAAGGCCGTTGACCACGCCGATTCCGAGTGCGACCGCGAACCCGCAGGCGATACCGAACGCAATGCTGCCGCCGTCGCGCATCACGACGGCGGCGAGCGCCGCGCCAATTGCCAGCGATGCCACCTGCGAGATATCGAGCCCTCGCCCAATAATGACGATGGCGGCACCCAGTGAAAGAATGCCCAGCACCGCGATGCCGTTGAGCAATGTCAGGACATTGTTGATCGACGCGAAACCGGGCACGAGTATGGAAAACGCCCCCGCCAGCACGATCGTGGTAACAAGTACAATCTGCTCTTGGCTGAGCTGCTTGAGGCGGTGTGACAAATCGGCGGGTGGCCGCGGCGACATTACGGCTCCAGGTGCCTGCACCTCGATTTCCGACGCCACGATACGCCTCTCCCGGCTCGTCGCGGGCATACCCACTGGCGCTGCACCAACACCCTCGATTCAAACCTGGCGCTGCGGATGGACCCGTCGCGTAGTTTTGATATTTGTATAAGCGAAGAGGGCAAGTCCGTACACGACTGACGGCCCTTCAACTCACCCGGCAATCTTACCCATGAGTAGATGCCTTGGCAACTCGACCGCTTGGCAGGTCCGCGACCCGGCAGCTTGTCGGCGTGCACCGGTGTCGCATCCGGGAATTTGCGTGGATGCATTGTTTCCGCGATCACGCCATCAGTGTGAGTCCATCCACACCCTGTCTCGATTCTCTCCGGCAAAGAGCACGGCCAACGCCACGCAGCGGCGCCCCAGCTCAAGCAGGAGAGTCTCCCCATGTCGGGCAGCATCAACCAGGGTCCCACCATCGCCGCCGCCCCCGCGCCGGTTCCCTTCGTCACGTCAGACGTGCCCGCCGAAGTCGGCTACGGCCAAAGCGTGGTGATCGGCACGATCTCGGCGGCGACGGCCTTCAGCCCGCTCTCGGTCGTGTTCGTCGGTGACGCGCCGCAGGGGAGTCTATCGATCAACGCGCAGGACGAGGTGGTCTACACCGGCCCCGGCAAATTCCTGCCCGGCGAGGTCGACAGCTTCACCTACGAGATCGAGGATTCGATCGGCGGCGTTTCCGCCCCGGTCAGCGTCTCGCTGGCGATCGACCCGGGGCCAAGCGCGACCGATCCGAGCCTCTCCGTCGGCCATGCCGGCACGCTCGACCTGTCGGACCTGCTCGGCACGCTGGCCGTGCCTGGATTGTCAGGCGACACGCTGACGCTGGTGGCGGCCTCGGCGGCCAATGGCGAGATCGTGCAGAATTCGGCGGGCGACTTCATCTACGAGCCGATCTCGCCGGCGAACGGCCAGCCGATCACGGTCGGCTATAACCTGATGGGTAACGACGCCACGAATTCCAACGGCAGTGCCACCACGAGCGGCTATGACCTGACCGATAACGGGACCGGCGCCGGCAAATCGCCGTTCAGCAGCGACACAATCACCTATACGGTCACGGATCAACTCGGCGACACCGTTGTTGGCACCGCGACGATCGACATCGATCCGGGTCCGACAGCGATCGATCCGACGCTGATCGTCGGCCACGGCCAGACGCTCGAGCTGTCCGGCATCGTTGGCCAACTGGCGATCCCCGGGCAGAAGGGCGATACGCTGACGCTGACCGCGGCCTCGGCGGCCAATGGCGAGATCGTCCAGACCAAGGCCGGCGACCTGGTGTACGAAGCCTTCTCTGTTTCGGGCGGCAGCCCGACCACGGTCGGCTACAACCTGGGCAGTAACGATCCAAATGACGATTCGGCCGCGCCGGGCTACGACCTGGCCGGCAACGGGACCGGCGCCGGCACCACGGCGTTCAGCAGCGACGTTGTCACCTACACGGTGACCGACCAGTTCGGCGACACGGTTACCGGCGCCGCGACGATCGACATCGATCCGGGTCCGTCGGCGACCGATCCTTCTTTCGTCATCGGCCATGGCGGGACGATCGATTTCTCGACCATGGCGAGCAAGCTGGCGACGCCGGGACTTGCCGGCGACACGCTGACGGTGACGGCGGCGTCGGCCTACTTTGGTACCGTCGTGCAGAATGCAGCCGGTGACTTGGTTTATGAGCCGCCCGCCACCGGTGGCGCGAACAATGTGTTCAACATCAAGGCGGGCGATACCGATACCGTCTCCTACACCGTCAGCGATCAGTACGGGGACACGGTCACCGGCACCGCCACGGTCACCGTGGACCCGGGGCCGACGGTCGCGCCGGGGCAACTAACCGTAGGCCATGGCCAGACCGTCAACCTGGTCAGCACCATCGAGAGCCTGATCACGCCAGGCCTGTCCGGCGATAAGGAGACGATCACCGGCGTTACCGCGCAACAGAGCAAGATCAGCGCCGTGGACGGCCAGCTTGACTACACCGCCCCGGCGGGCGGCAGCGACACCGTCACGTTCAATGTGAAGGACTCGTACGGCGACACCGCGATGGGAAGCATCGCCATCACGGTGGATCCCGGCCCGACGGCAACCGATCCCGACCTGGTGGTCGGTCACGGCGTCACGCTGGATCTTTCGACGATGGCGAGCCAGCTGGCGACGGCCGGGCTTGCCGGCGATACGCTGACGGTGACCGCGGCTTCGGCTGCCAACGGCACGATCGTACAGACCAAGGGTGGCGACTTCGTCTACGAACCGATCGCCAATGGTGGGTCGGGTCCGACCACGGTGGGGTACGACCTGAACGGCCAGGGCGCCGGTAAGACAACGACGTCCACCGGGAGCATGTTCGGCAGCGATACCATCACCTACACGGTGACGGACCAGGTCGGTGATACGACGATCGGCACGGCGTCGGTGCTGGTGGATCCGGGGCCGACCGCCACGGATCCCGATCTGATTGTGGGCCACGCGGGCACGATCGATTTGTCCGCCATCGTGGGGCAGTTGGCCGCGCCGGGGCTGACCGGCGACACGCTGACGGTCACCGCGGCTTCGGCGCAGGCTGGCACCATCTTCGAGAATAAGGCCGGTGAGTTCATCTATGAACCGATTGCCGCTGCCAACGGGTCGCCCACGACCATTGGCTATGACCTGAGCAGCAGCACGACCGGAGAGAGTGCCAAGGGGGAACAATCATCGGTTCTGGACGATGTCGTCACCTATACCGTGCAGGACGAAGCGGGCGACACCGTGACCGGCGCCGCCAACATTTCAGTTGATCCCGGCCCAACTGTGATCGCGGGGCAGACGATCGTGGCCCCGGGCCACACCGTTGACCTGACCGGCTATCTCGAGAGCCTGATCGTCCCCGGCTTCAAGGGCGATACCGAGACCATCACATCGGTCAGCGCACAAACGGGCGAGGCCAGCATTGAGAACTCTGCCAATGGCGCACTGACGGTCGACTACACCGCGCCGGCCAGCGGCAATGACACGTTGACCTTCGACGTGCAAGACCAGTACGGCGATACGGCGACCGGCACGGTGGCGATCACCGTCGATGCGGGGCCGATCCTGGCGCCGGGAACCTACACAATCGGCCATGGGCAGAGCGCCAACCTGTTTTCCTATGTCGAAAGCCTGATCACGCCCGGCGCGCCGGGGCTGACCGACACGATCACCTCGGTGCGGGCCGAATACGGGCAGGCGGAACTCGCGTCGTACAGCGACAGCGGCATTGGCGCTGCGTCGGACGAGATCAATGCGATCGATTACGCCGCGCCGGCCAGCGGCAATGATCTGCTGACCTATACGGTGGCGGACCAGGATGGGCTTACCTCCACCGGCACGGTGGCGATTTCGGTCGATCCGGGGCCGACCGCCGGCAACGTCTCGGCCAATATTGCGGTCGGCCAGACGATCGATCTGACGCAGCAGATCCTTGGGGCGGATAAGCCGGGGCTTTCCGGCGACACGCTGACGCTGGCGAGCGACAATATCCAGGGGACGCTGGGCACCGTGTCGCTGGTGAATGGCGACCTGGTCTACACGGCATCGAGTAGCGCGTTCGCCTCGCTTGGCGCCGGCGCGTCCGTCACCGACAGCTTCGGCTACACGGTGTCGGACCAGTATGGCGACCAGGCCAGCGGGACGGTGACGCTGGATGTGAGCAATCCGGTGACCACGGTGAACGGCAACCCTAACGGCGGTGCCACGATCGAGGGGCCGGCCGGCAACGCTGTCATCAATGCTTACGGCTGGAACAATCAGATCTATGCCAATGGCGGCAACGACACGATCAATGCAGGGCAGGGCAATGCCACCGTCTATGACGGTAGCGGCAATGTCACGGTCAGCCTGAATGGCTACAACAATGTGGTCAGCGGCGGCAACGGCACGGACACCGTTACCGGCGGGCTGGGCGACACGACGGTCACGCTGGGCAACGGCAACGACACGGTGACTGTGGGCGGTTATAACAACAGCATCACAGTTGGCAATGGCAACGATACAATTGTGACAGACGAGGGCAACACCACCCTGGTGGGCGGCAGCGGCAACGATGTTGTCACGCTGGCAGGGTATCAGGACAGCGTCAGCTTCACCGGCGGCAGCGATACGATCACCGGCGGGGCCGGCAGCGATACGTATAACCTGACCGGCGGCAATGCGAGCGTGGTGCTGAATGGCTACAGCGACATGGTGTTCCTGCACAGCACGAACGCGACGATCATGGATGCGGGGCAGGGGGCGGTGATCGAGATCGCCGGCGGCGGGACCGATGTGATCCAGGGTGCCGGGTCCGATTCGTCGCTGTTGGTGGATCTGACGGGCGGGCTGGGCGGCTACACCAGCGCGGCCTCGGTGATCGCCGCGCTGACCCCGGACGGGAATGGCGGGGCATTGTTGAGCTTCGGTGCGTCGCACGGATCGCTCGACTTTGCCGGCGTGGCGCCTTCCATGTTGCATGCGTCGAACTTCCAGGTGGGGTGAGGGGGATTGCATACGAGGATGGCCGGACCGGTCCGGCCATCCGTTGTTCTGCGGCCCTCACGCCGAGCCGGCACGGTTCGCTTATGTCATTACCGCGACTGGCCAGGAACGATGGCTTATTTCTCTTCCTTCGAATTCATGCAGCCAACGGTTCTGCCGGCGATAGCGGCGTGCGGCCGCGAATCATGTCGGAGGCTTTTTCCGCGATCATCATCGTGGAGCAATACGTGTTCGCCGACGGCATGCTGGGCATGATCGAGGCGTCCACCACGCGCAGGCCTTCCAGTCCGTGCACGCGCAACTGATCGTCCACGACCGACGTGCGGTCGGTGGCCGGGCCCATCCGCGCCGTGCCGATCAGATGATACGCCGTGGATCCGTAATGCCGCGCGTAGTCCAGCAACTCGTCGTCGCTCTGCACGCCCGGACCGGGCAACGTGTCGCCAGCGAAATACGGCGCCAGCTCGGGCGTGTGCAGCAGCCGGCGCGCCAGCTTCATCCCTGCCAGCAGGACGCGACGGTCCATCGGGTCCTTGAGGTAATTCGGCTGGATCACCGGATCTTCGAACGGATCGGTAGAGCATGCGCGCACATAGCCGGAGCTTTCCGGCCGATGCTGCCAGACGCCTGCGGTCATGCCGGGATAATCGTCGAGCAAACCGATGAAACCTTCTTTATAACTGGCCGGGGTGAACACGCCCTGCATGTCGGGAAAATCCAGCGCTTCATCGGATTTCCAGAACCAGTGCACGAGGGACGGGGTCAGCGCCAGGATGCTGGGACGGCCCATGGCCCAGCGCACGATCTGGCCGGCCAGCCCGAGCCCGCGCGACATTTCGTTGATCGTTCGGATGTTCTTCACCCGCGCGACCAGACGAACGGAGTAATGGTCGCGAAAATTCTCGCCCACCGGCAGGTCGGCAATCACCGGCATGCCGAGATCGCGCAACAGCGCAGCGGGGCCGACACCGGAAATCTGCAGCAGCTTCGCGGTGTTGGCGGTGCCGCACGAGAGAATAACCTCGCGCCGTGCACGCACGATGTGCTGCGTGGTGCGGTCGCGGTCGTCGATATATTGCACGCCGGCCGCGCGCTTGCCTTCGAATAATATCTGTACGGCGCGGGCATCGGTGCGCACATCGAGCCGGCCGGAGGCGCGTGCGGGATGCAAGAAGACTCGCGCGGCGGAATGTCGATAGCCGCGATAGATCGCACGCTGGAAATAGCCTACGCCTTCCTGGTGGTCGCCGCTGTTGTAGTCGGCGGCGTGCGGAATCCCCATGCCGATTGCGCCGGCGATGAAAGCCTCGCAGACGGGATGGAACCAGTCCATGTCGGTGACGGGCAGCGCACCTTCTCGGCCGTGGACGCGGTCGTCGCCGGGGCCGATACGGCGTTCGGTGCGGCGGAAATAGGGCAGCACGTCATCGTAGCCCCAGCCGCGATTGCCGCGTTGCGCCCACGAATCAAAATCGGCACGCTGGCCGCGGTTGTACACCATACCATTGATCGAGCTGGAGCCGCCAAGCGTGCGGCCCTGCGTGGTAGAGATCTGGCGGCCCGCGGTGCCTTCGCCGGGCTCGGTCTTGAATTGCCAGGTGAAGGCGGGATTGAACAATAGCTTCATGAAGCCGCCGGGGATGTGGATGAAGGGGTGGCGATCGGGCGGGCCGCATTCCAGGACGCAGACGGTGGCGCCGGGATCCTCGGTCAGGCGCGCCGACAGCACCGAGCCCGCTGCCCCGCTGCCAACGATCACGTAATCGTAACTGTCTTCTGCATGACCGTCCGGTTGCAGCGCCATGTTTCCCCCGTCCACGTTTGCTCCGCGTCGCCAATCATCCTAGACTGCTGATTGGGAACGTCCAGGCATCGAGAAGGGGTCCAGCGCATGGAATATGTTTGCGATGCGCCCGGCAACCGCACGTGGTTCCGCATCGTCACGGAAGGCGAGGCGGCGGCGGAATCGGAAGCGATGCGACATGCCGTGGAGAAGCATTTCCGCCGGGAGCGGGAACGGGCCGCGGAAAGTTTTCGGTCTCTGTCTAGCGTGTTCATAGAACAAGACATCGGCAAGGAAGCGCATATCAAGCGCGCGATGCCATTGTTCGTGACGTTGCGCGACGAGGACGGTGTGGCTTTGGTCACGGCGATGCTGCCACCGGGCGGCAAGCGCGATGCGAATTTCGGCTGCATCATCGTGGGGCCGGGCAACAGCGACCCGTATGCCGATCATGGCGACGCCATCAAGGGGTTGGGCGACCATTTCGGCCTGACGCTGGACCGGGCGCGCTGTTACCCGTATCGTCGGTAATCACGTGACAACAGGGAGACACGGCCGATGACCACTCTTGAGCAATTCGCCGACAAGTGTCGCGACGCCTTGCAGCGCCATCCCGGCAGCGAGGGCCGGCAGATGGTGTGCAAGCTGGTCAGCGAAGTCCTGCATGAGCCGGAGTTTATCGCGACCTATATTCCGGAGGGGACGCCGGAGCGGAAGGTGCTGTACGAAGATCCGGACCTTGGGTTCACGGTCCTGGCGCATGGCTATACCGGTGCGAAGGGCAGCAAGCCGCACGATCATGGCCCATCCTGGGCGATCTATGGCCAGGCATCCGGCGAAACGATCATGACGGACTGGGACTGTCTGGAGCGTCCGTCGGACGGCAACCCTGGCAAGGCGCGCCGGGTGAAGGATTATGCGATGCGGCCGGGCGATGCGTATCTGTACGATATCGGCGTGCTGCATTCGCCGCGGCGCGAGGACTCGACGCGACTGCTGCGCATCGAGGGGATGAACATGGATAAGGTCAAGCGCTTCCCCTACGAGGCGGTCACACAGGCTCAGGCGGCAGCGGAGTAGGGAGCGCCTCGGCTCTTCGGATTGGCTGGGCCGAGGCGGGGAGCCTCGGCTTTTTTTGTAGCATGGGCGGTAAGAGAAACTGGAACCGCCGGTGAACGCCAGGGAACGCAGAGAAGAACGTTCGGCACGACGGAGCAGCATTTGGCAGCGTTCCGTCTGTGATGCTGGTGGGTGACCTGTGCGGCCGTAACGAATGCCTGGGCGGCTCGCATCGTTGCACTGCCCGTCGGCCTGATTGCCAATCCGACCTCTGCTGTCGCTTGCGGATTCCCCTTGCATCAACGCGATCCGTGCGAGCCATTGCTCATTACGAAAGCGGTCGCCGGCAGGGCCACGCTCGTTCCAGACAACACAATTTCAGCCGCGACCAACCCCACGCGCCACCTGCTGGGACACTGGTGCTGGGACATTGGTGCTGGGACACTGGTGCTGGGACACTGGTGCTGGGACACTGGTGCTGGGACACTGGCATTGCCGGACCAGGCGGTGTGCCGAGCGCATCCGGCTATCGGCAGAGGGATTGGATCGGGTGAAGCTGCGGCGTGTGTATGGTTTGTTAACTATCCAGTGAGTACAATGGATCGCATTCGGCCCCGCTCCAGTACCCAGGAAAACCAAGGTGTCTGCCACGCAGCAACCGGAGAGCGCCCCGGTCTCCGGCGCCACAGCTTCCGGGAAGGTTCGGAAGCCCGATGCGGAACGCACCCGCCGCGAGATCCTCGCCGCGGCCCGCCAGGAATTTGCCGAAAACGGCCTGAGCGGTGCACGGGTGGACGCGATCGCCGCCCGCATGAAGACCAACAAGCGCATGATCTACTATTATTTTGGCAGCAAGGAGGGGTTGTACCTGGCGGCTCTGGAGGAAGTCTACGCCGACATCCGGCGCATGGAGCAAGAATTGGATCTTGAAAGCCTGACGCCGGCGGATGCCGTGCGGCGGATGATCGAATTCACCTTCGATTACCAGGAGGCGCACCCGGACTTCATCCGCATGGTCAGCATCGAGAACATCCACAACGGCCGGCATCTCGCCAAATCGGAGCGGTTGCGCAATCTCAACACCAGCGTGATTCAGCAACTGGATGCGATTCTGCAGCGCGGTCGCGATCAGGGGGCGTTCCGGTCGGATATCGGACCGGTTGACCTGCATATGCTGATCAGCGCCTTCTGCTTCTTCCGCGTGTCGAACCGCCACACTTTTGGCGCGCTGTTCGGCTGGGATCTCTCCGCCCCGGAGCTGCGCAAGCGGCACAAGCGCATGATCGGCGATGCAATCCTTGGCCTGCTGGAAGAGGACGGGCCCGCCTGCAACCACGCTTTCCATGCCGCATCAGGCGCGGGCACGACCCGAATGCGGACTCGTGTCACGCCGAAGCTGGCGCGAGTATAGGCCGGAAGCGGAATTACGCCTCGCTACTGTCGCAGCCCGCTTCATATCTCTGCAATCGCGGCCTCCATCCGATCGAAATGCCGGCGCACGCGTTCTGCATCCGGCGTGACGCCCGAGAACAGACGGAACGCCTCGACTGCCTGGAAGACGGCCATGCCGCCGCCGTCCAACGTGGGGCAGCCGATTTCTCGCGCAGTCCGCAGCAGGGCGGTTTCCAATGGGAAATACACGATCTCGGCGACCCATAACGTCGGCCGCAGCAGGGCGGCGGGCAACGGAAGCCCGGGGTGGCTCACCATCCCGATCGGCGTGGTGTTGATCAGACCGTCCGCCGAGGACATCGCCGATGCGAGATCAACGCAAACGGTTGCCGGCATTTCGGCAAACTGGGTGTTGAGGCGTTCGGCGAGTGCCTGAGCCTTGGCGGATTCTACGTCGAAGATGCTCAACCGCCGGACACCCGATTGGATGGCGCCACGTGCGACTGCCGCCCCGGCACCGCCAGCGCCAAGCTGCACGACGTGGTCCACTGCTACGCCGGGCAGGCCGCGACGGAAGTTTTCCGTAAACCCCCAGCAATCCGTGTTGTGGCCGATGCGTTTTCCATCCCTAAACAGAACGGTGTTCACCGCGCCGATGGCGTCTGCGTCCGGCGACAATTCGTGCAGCAGCGGCAGCACGGCCTGCTTGCACGGGTGCGTGATGTTCAGGCCGTCGAAGCCCATGCGTTCGGCAGCCAGCAAGAGATCGGGCAGTGACGCCGCGCTCAATTCCAAACGTTCCAGGTCGATCAGACGGTAGATGGTTCGGAGACCCCGCGCCTGCCCTTCTTGCTCATGCAGGGCCGGGGTTCGGGATGCCTGGATGCCGGCGCCGATCAGCCCGAGCAACAGGCTGCGCCCTGCGCGGTCGATCATGTATGTTCCGCGGAAAGGTTCATGGCGGCTGCCCTTTCTGGCCGCCGCGGCGGCCGGCGGGCGATCGCCGGTGCGACCGGCGACGATAGTGCTTGAACCGGTGAGTACGCTCCGCTATTAACTAACTAGTTAATGCACGTCAAGACGCTGACATTGGCAGACCCTGCCGTTGGCTGACCCGCCGGCACCGCCCGTCCGTCGATGCCCGTCCGTCGATGCCCGTCCGTCGATGCCCGTCCGTCGATGCCCGTCCGTCGATGCCCGTGCAGCCGCCGCCCCGCAGCAGGCGCGACAACCGCCGCAGGCCGGCTCAACCAATCAGCCAGGGAAGGGACCCGCCACTCACATGATCCTCCCGGCCCCGCTTCCCAAGTCGATCGCCACCGTCTCCCTGAGCGGCACCCTGCCGGAAAAGCTGGAAGCCGCTGCCGCCATTGGCTTCGACGGCGTCGAGATCTTCGAAAACGACTTGCTTACCTACGACGGCTCTCCGGAAGATGTGCGCGCGATCGCCGAGGGCCTGGGCCTGGCGATCACGATCTTTCAGCCGTTTCGCGATTTCGAAGCGATGCCGGACCCGCAACGTCGCCGCAACCTGGACCGCGCCGAACGCAAGTTTGACGTGATGCAGGCGCTGGGCACGGACCTTGTGCTGGTGTGCAGCAACGTCCAACCGCCCGCCATCAACGATCCGCAGCGTGCTGCCGCCGATCTGCAGGAAATGGCGGAGCGGGCCCACCGCCGCGGCCTGCGTGTCGGTTACGAAGCGCTGGCCTGGGGCCGGCACGTCAACCGATGGCGGCAGGCCTGGGAGATCGTGCGTGCCGCCGACCATCCCGCGCTCGGCCTGATCGTCGACAGCTTCCACACATTGGCACTGCACGACGACCCGTCCGGCATCGCCGCGCTCCCTGCCGACAAACTGTTCTTTGTGCAGCTTGCAGACGCCCCCGATCTCTCGATGGATGTGCTGTCCTGGAGCAGGCATTTTCGAAATTTTCCGGGGCAAGGCACGCTGCCGGTCGCGGGGTTTGTGCGCGCCGTTATCGCCGCCGGCTATCGCGGGCCGCTTTCTCTGGAAATCTTCAACGACGAATTTCGTGCCGCGCCGGCGCGGTTGATTGCGCGCGATGGCTTGCGCTCGCTGCGCCTGGTCGAGGCTGAAGCGGGCGCGACGATGTTGCCGCCGCTGCCCGTGTTCTCCGGCGTGGAATTCCTGGAATTCGCGGTGGACGACGAAACCAGCCGCCGTCTCGGCGAGAACCTGCGCATGCTTGGCTTCCGTTGTGCCGGCCGCCACCGTTCGAAGTCAGTCGAACTGTTCCGACAAGGTAATATAAATCTAATTTTGAATGCCGAGCAGGATAGTGCGGCATCAGAACATTTTCAGATGCATGGGCCGTCGGTGTGTGCCATGGCGATTCGCGTCGATGACGCAGCGCGGGCGATTCAGCGAGCCGACGCATTGCTCTGCCCGGAATGGCGCGAACGTATCGGCCCGGGCGAGCGCCGCATTCCCGCTGTTCGTGCCCCTGACGGGACGTTGATCTATCTTGTTCAGCCCGATTCGTCCGGGCGCACGATCTATCAGGACGATTTCCATCTGTTTCCGGAACCGACGCCCCCGGCGTTACTCACCGCCATCGATCACGTCGCCCAGGCGCTGCCCGTCGGCCGGATGGACAGTTTTGTATTGTTCTATCGCGCGGTGTTCGGCTTCATCCCGCAGCAGCTTTGGGAAATTGCCGATCCCTACGGGTTGGTGCGCAGCCGCACGATGGTAAGCCAGGAAGGCAGCATCAGGCTGCCGCTCAATATCTCGGAAAGCCGCCAGACCGCTACGGGCCGGTTCCTGACCACCTTTGCCGGTGCCGGCGTGCATCACATTGCGCTCGCGACCCACGACATCCTTGCCGCACTGCAGCAGCTAACGGCTCGCGGCGCACGCGTGCTGCCTATCCCCGCCAACTACTATGATGACGTCGCCGCCAAATGGGGACTGGAGGAGGCGCGCATCGCGCAATTGGCCTGCGCCAATATCCTCTACGATCGTGACGATGAAGGCGAGTACCTGCACGCCTACACCGCCGCCTTCGATGACCGCTTCTTTTTTGAAATCGTGCAGCGGTCCGGGAACTACCGGCAATACGGCGCTGCGAACGCTGCCGTCCGCATGGCAGCGCAGGCGCAGCACCGTGCGGACCCGCATTTGACAGGATTGCTGGCATAGCGAGGCTACGGCAAGGCCAGTTCCGAACTTGTCAGGCGACCCAACCGCGCGCCGCTAGGCCGCCTCCGCCATCGTGGATTGCTCGCACGCCACCGTGGTGCGGTGCATGTCGCGCACTTCGCCGGCATTGAACGGCCGTGCGCGGTGCATGCTGGCGCGGTTGTCCCACATCACCAGGTCCCACTGCCGCCACACATGCGCGTACACGAACCGGCGCTGCGTCGCATGCTCTGTCAGGTCGCGCAGGAACATGCGTGCCTCCGGCATCGGCCAGCCGACGATCGTGCCGGCGTGCGAGGCCAGGAACAGTGACTTCCGCCCCGTCGAGGGATGCCGCCGCACCAAACGTTGCTGCACCGGCGCGAACCGCCGGCGTTCATCATCGGTGAAGTCGGTGAAGCCAAGAATGCTGCGCGAATAGATCTGGCTGTGTTCGCAGATCAGGTTCTCGCATTCCGCCTTGGTGTCGTCGTCCAGCGCATCGTGGGCGGCGCGCATGTCGGCGAATTCGGTATTCCCGCCGGCGCCCGGGATCACCCGCGCGGACAGCAACGAATATTTTGCCGGCACTGCCTTGAACGACGAATCTGAATGCCACAACCGGTTGCCGAGCGAGAACAATCGCTTGCGGTCGTCGCGGGCCATTACCTGATTGCTGCGGTCGAGGTTGGAGATGTCGTTCACCTCGTCCGGCAAACCGCGGCGATCGGCTTTGCCGAAATTGATATCGCCGGTTGCCAGTTCCAGTTCGCCGAAATTCCGGCTGAACGCAAGCTGGGTCTCGTCGGTGAAGTGCTGGTCGTGGAACACCAGCACGCCGAACTTATCCATTCCCGCCGCGATCACGGCAACGTTCTCGCGCGACAGCGGCTGCGTGATATCGATCCCGGAAACCTCGCCCGCGAAGAACGGGCGAGACACCGGGTCGATCGGCTTGATCGACAACGTCATCGTGCGCATCCCGTCACTGCAGTTCGGCACAGCCCATCGCCTGGCCGAAGCGCCGTGCCGGTTCCAGCGGATCGCCGTATTTGCGATGCATCGCCGTGTGGTACGCAGCCGACAGCAGCAGCTTGTCGCGTGCCTGATGCTGGTTCAGGCCGTAATCCATCAGCATGCACTGGGCGATTTCCTGGTTGTGCGGGTCGTTGCCCAACTTGGTCGCAGTCAGCGCAATGCATTGCACCAACGGCGCGCGGTCGGCACCGCTGTCCAGATAGGCCTGCGTCCAGTCGACGCTCTCCTGGCCGTTCAGCGAACACACGGCGGCATCCACGCGCTGCAGCAATTGCGCCATGCTCAACCGTTCGGCGCCGGCCGGTGCCTTGGCGGAGAAGCTGTGCGCTTCGCCCAGGCCACGCTGGCAATAAGCGGTGCGATTCAGGAAAGACGTCGCCACATACAGCAGCCGCAACCGCCGTGGATGGTCGAAATTGTCCCAGAACCAGCCGAGCGTGTTCAGGTACTCGTAGCAGTGATGCGGCATGTTGAAATACTCGGCGGCCTGCGTCTCCAGCACCACCTGCGCGCAGCCGATCTGCAATGCGTCCAGCAGCCGGCGTGGATTCTTGCCGGCCTTGATCAGCCGCGTCAGCACATCCAACGCCACCATTTCGTCGTCGCGGATCGTCGCGCGGATCAGTTCGGCGGACTCCTCAAGCGACATGTCGCCGGTGTTGCACAGCGCCGCGAGTTCGGGCTCGCTGACGCCGCCATAGGGCACGGCGTGCAGTCCCTCGCCCTCGATATGCATCTTCACCAGGTTGCAGGCGAGTTCATACGTCGAATACCAGCGCGGCCCTACGGCGATGTCGAGCGCACCGGCATAGATCACGTGATGCGCATTGTCCCAGCCGATGGCGTTGCCGATCTCCACGGTGGAACGGGCGCGATACGCCTTGTGCCCGGTCGTGTAGGAGCGGTTGTGCAAGATCCTGTCCTGCACGTCCATCAGTCCCGCGAAGCACATTTCTGCCAGCACTTCCTTGCGGTTGGTGTTGTCCTCCATAAGCCCAAGGAATGTGCGATAGGCGTCAATCACCTGGCCGCGATGCACCAGCGTGATCCAGGTGTTCAGCCGCTCGCGCAACGGAGCGACCTCGCGAAGCGGCTCCTGGTCTGCCCAGTAAACCACAGGCGCGGGGGGCGCTTCCTGCTTGCCGATATTGCCGCGCATGCGCGTGTAATGGCCGGGTGCCTTGTTGATCTTCTGGTTCCAGATATCGAGGCCGCTGGGGATGTACCAGATCGTCTGCGCCATCGGCAGCATCGCAAGATGCGATGGCAGCATCTTCGTCAGGTTCAGCGTGGCACGCGCGCTGAGCAAGCAGTGGTCGTTGTTGACAAAGTTCGGGTAGCCGTCATCAATGCGCTCATGGTATGGCACATGCGTGTACGGTGCATGGATACGCACGCCTTCGGCGACGATCTCGTTCAGCGGCCGGCCGGCCCGGACCAGATCGTAGTAAACCTCGCTGGCGCCAACCTGGTCGCGCATGATGATGCGCTCTTCCAGCCTGGCGTAGAGGCCGCCTGCCTCGGCGCGGTCCGTTGCGGTTGCCGTTTGCATATCCATCAATCGTCCCTCCGTGCGTGTTGCCGCGATCCTACGCTTGACAGGACGCAGGCGACAACCATGGTGGCCGCGAGGGGGATTGTGCCATGGCCGCAGATGCTTGGATGATCACGACCGTAGTGGGGACGGGCACGCAAGGTTATGCCGGCGATGGCGGACCGGCGCGCGAGGCGTTGCTCAACAATCCGTTCGATCTTTGCTTCGACGCGAATGGGAAACTGATTTTCGCCGACACCTACAATCATTGCATTCGGCGCGTGGATGGGCGGACGGGACTTATCACGACGATTGCCGGCACCGGCGCGCCCGGCTTTGCAGGCGATGGCGGCGAGGCGACTCAGGCGTTGTTGAATCAGCCTTACGGCGTGGTGGTGGACGCAGGCGGCACGATCTATTTCGCCGACCGGCTGAACAAGCGCGTGCGCCGTATCGAACCGCCGGGCATTATCAGCACTCTGGCCGGCGACGGTTCAGGAAAATTCAGTGGCGATGGCGGCCCGGCGGCTGCGGCGGGGCTTGCGGAGCCGAACGGCCTGGCATTCGATGCGGAACAAGAACAACTGTTCATTGCCGACGTGGCGGATCATCGGGTGCGGGTGGTGGAGCTGGCGACTGGCGTTATCAGCACTTTCGCGGGCACCGGCGAGGCGCAGCATGACGGCGATGGCGGTCCGGCTGCGGGTGCCGGGGTGTTCGGTGCGCGGGCCGTGGCGCTGGCGCCGGATGGCGCGTTGTACATTTTGGAGCGCGGGGGCAGCAGCCTGCGCCGGGTGCGCGATGGTATCATTCACACCGTCGCCGGCACCGGCGCGCGGGGTTATGCCGGCGACGGCGGCGATGCGCGCGACGCAGTGTTCGATGCACCGAAGGAAATGACGGTGGATGCGGATGGCAACGTGTTCATTGTGGATACCGAGAACCATGCGATCCGCTGCATCGATGCGCGCACCTGGATTGTGACCACCATTGCCGGCAACGGTACCGCGGGGCCGGGCGGCGATGGCGGGCCGGCGGCGGCGGCGCAACTCGCGCGGCCGCACGGTGCTGCCGTGGGGCCGGATGGCGCGCTGTATATCGGCGACAGCGAGAATCATCGCATCCGCAAGCTGACCCGCGGGCGCTGACTGTCACGGAGCAAGGTGCGCCTCGCGCGCGGCAGTGACGTACTCGTCCAACGTCGCGTCCAGGCGTTCGTAGAGAAGGCGGCGGAACGCGGCATCGCCGCGGCCGGCCTGGGCTTCCTGCAGTGCGGTGAGGTAGGCAGGGCGATCCTCGGGACGCACGGCCACCGGCGGATAACCGCCGCGCAGCAGAATCAGATTCATCAGCAACCGCGCCGTGCGGCCGTTGCCGTCGTTGAACGGATGAATGTCCACCAGCCGCCGATGCGCCGCGAACGCGGTTTCCGGCGTATCGGGCGCCGCAGCCAGCCAGCGAGCAAAGTCGCCCATCAGGGCCGGTACTTCAGCCGGCGATGGGAAGCTGTGCTGGCCGGCATCGGTCAACACATAGCGGCCCTGGTCGGCATATCGGCCGGCGATGTCCGGATTGGATCGCCTTACCACCAGGCTGTGCAGACTGCGCACATCGCTTTCGGTGAGCGGCGTGCCGCGCCGCGCCAGTCCTCGCACGTAACGGATCGCCTCATCATGATCGATGGCTTCCAGGTGATCCCTCAGCGGCTTGCCGCCGATGGTAATCCCTTGCTCAACCACCAGCGTTGTCTCGGCAGCGGTGAGCGAGTTGCCCTCGATCGCATTCGAGGTATAGGTGAGTTCGAGATCGTGAACATGTTCGAAATTCGCAAGGCCTGCGGGCGCCCTGGCACGCAGCCGGTCCAGTTCCGCTTTCCTGGCAGCGATCTGCTCTTGCAAATTGCCCATCGCGTGTTCTTAAGGCACGAAATGCCGTGGGGCAAATTCAATCCATCAGAAGGAACGGCAATAAAGCTAACGCCGCATCCGGTCCGCGCTATGCTGCCACCGGCACGGCCTGGGCCGGGGCAAGGCCGTGCAGCCAGACATGGCGCGTCGTACCGACCAGCACCAGCGACAGCATCAGCGACAGGAAATGGTTAGAGGAGGGAAAGAAGGTCTGGGAAATGATCGCGACGAAGAAGCCGCAGAGGATGAAATCGTACCACTCCTGGCCGTTGCCGATGACTCCAGGCCGTTGCCGATGACCGACGCGACGGTGGCGCGCCAGAGTTGAGGCTGCGTGGTTGCCGGAGTGGCCGGTGTTTCCATCCCGTGGGTTCCCTTCTGTCCGAAGAATCGGAACGCAGCGGGAGGGCCGGCGGTTGCTGCGAGCCGCGGTCGCAAACGGCGGGGTCAGCGGCGGCTGGCTGTTTCGATCGGCTCGTCGTCTACGAGTGCCTTTGTGGCAGCGGTCGCTTGCTTGATTTCCTGCGGCGAGGCGGTGGCCGCACCAGCACCAAGCTTGACCCGTCCGTCGGGCAGCGGCACGGCGATCGGTTTCACGATGACTGGCGCCACGCCTTGTTTCCTCATGTCAAGCTCGCTTGCGACCTTCGGGGTAAGATCCATCACGCGGCCATCGATGAAGGGCCCGCGGTCCTCGATCCTGACCGTGGCGGTCTTGCCGTTCCGCAGGTTGGTGACGGCGGCGACGGTACCCAGCGGCAGAGTCTTGCTCGCGGCGATGTTGGCATTGGGGTTCAGTCGCAGCCCATTGGCCATTGTGCGACCGTTGAAGTACCGGGCGTAGTAGGAGGCGCGGCCTTCCTCCTTGCGGCCGGAGTGGTCGATACGCGCGATGCCGCGAGGGTGCACGGGAGGAAGACGGTTCAGCGTCTCCGCTTCGTGTTTGGCCGCTTGGCTATTTGGCGGGGGAACGGCGCTGAATGCAGTGACGGGAAGGCAAGCCAGGATCAGACCTATCGCCGCAAAAACGTATTTCGTTAGCATTTTGATCCCAGCCAGTCGCCAAGCGCCAAGACGCCATTCAGTCGCCAAGCGCCAAGACGCCATTGGGGCCACCGGGTTCCACACCGTTCCGCTTTGCGCTCTGAAAACGCGATCACTCTGCGGTGACGTGCCGCGGTAACAAAATCCATGGAGTTTGCTGCAAGTCCGTTGTCTTTTTTCCCGTCACGCGGATGGTGACGGTCGTCCCAGCCGGATCGCACTGGACCACCGGTACATCAATAGCCGCGATTGCGAACGTTACGCCGCTTGCCTGGTCACGCCTGCCGAATTTGCCGACGAATCGAGACGGCGGCGGCCAGTCATCCGGCGCCGGCGCCGGCGCCAAGTGTCTTGCGCAAGAATCCCGTGCGCGCCGTTGCACCCGCCATCATGAACGCCGCATCCTGCCCCGACAGGATGAACCGCGCGCCCATCTCGATGTAGCGCGGCATGATCGCCTCGTTGTAGATGCCCGCCATGCCGGGGAATTTTCCATGGTTGCGGCAAGCGGCAATCATGACGCGGTATGCCTCCGCCACACGTTCGTTGCCGAAATCGCCCGGAATTCCCATCTCCGCGCACAGGTCGTTCGAGCCGATCAGCAGCACATCCACGCCTGGTACCGCGGCGATGGCGTCGGCGTTGGCGATGGCGGTGGGCGTCTCCAGCATCACCACCGTCAGGTTGGCGGCATTCAGCGCCTTCGCCGCCTCACCGGTGCTGGCCGAGCGCAACCCGTAATGCGGCCCGATCCCACCCATGGAACGGTGTCCCACCGGCGGGTATTTCAGTTTCGCTACCACCTCGCGGGCTTCCTCGGCGGTATCGACATGCGGCATCACGATGCCCAGCGCGCCGTTGTCCAGCGCGCGGGTCGCAATCGCGTACTCCCGGTTCGGCACGCGAGCGATCGGCGCGATCCCGGCGTCCAGCGCCGCCGTGCTGATTTGCGCGCAGGCCTCCAGCGACATCACGCCATGTTCCATGTCCAGGAACAACCAGTCGAAGCCAGCAACGGCCATGGCCTTGGCGATCTCGACGCTGCGCGTCAGCCTGATTCCAACCCCCAGCGACAATTGCCCTTGTTCCAGCTTTTCGCGGGCGGCGTTGCGGACGGTCATGACGGGGTCCTTATTTCAGCTCGGCAATGGCGATCGCGATCACGCGGTTCAGCGCTGCCATGTCCATCGGATGATCGGTCTCATTCGCCACCGCCACCACCATGCGGTGCCGCCGCAGGATGAAAATGCGCTGGCCGGAAGCGCCGGACGCCCAGGCGGTGTCCGACGGCAGATCGGAGAACAGCCGGTCGCTATTGGCCCAGAAGCAGGCGGCGCACGTCGTGCCGGCATGCGTCGGGGTCAGCGCGTAGTCGGGCCAGCCTGCCGGCAGCAGCCGTTCGCCGCTCCACACGCCGTCCTGCAAATACAACACGCCGAGCTTCGCGTAGTCGCGCAGCGTAGCGAAGGCCGCGCCGGACGCGATCAGGTTGCCCGCAAGGTCGGCGGAGATCTGGTAGCTCGCCATGCCCAGACGGTCGGCCAGCAGGCCATACAGCGTCGCATGGTATGGCAGTCCGCGCCGTTCGATCTGGTCGCGGACGATCGCGCCCAGCACGTTCACGCCGCTGTTGACATAGCGGAACACGGCGCCGGGCCGCGTCGCCACGATCGACCGCTGGGCTGCCTCGAACGCATCGCCCGCGTCCTGGTAAACGGCGCTGTTTTCGAAACCCAACGCAATCCGACCGTCATCATGGATGACAGGGAACGCCAGGCCGGAGCGCATGCGCAGCAGATTGTCCAGCGTGATCTGGTGATGGATGCCGCGCGGATCGCGCCACAGCGGCGCCGGCGCCGGATCATAGACCGACGCCAGCCAGCCCTCCTGGATCAGCCGGCCGATCAAAGTGCAGGTGAACGCCTTGTTCATCGACCAGCTCGGCGTCGCGCGATCCGGCGCACCGAAGGTATTGTAGCGTTCGACCAGGATTTGTTCCGGTGACGCGATCAGAATGCCATACAGCCCGGGCGAATTGGCGAAGAATGTCCGCAGCGCGGCGACCAGCTTCACGGGCGGCGGTGGCGGTGATTCTGCCGCCTCGCCCAACGGCCAGGCATGCGTCGCGCCAGGAAGCGTGCGCTCAATCGGTTGCGGATGAAATGCCGGCACCGCATGCGGACCCAGCAGGATGCTGCCATACCCCGGCCGCGCGATTGCGGCGCCGATGACTCGCCGTTGGAAATCGGGACCATCCCAGGCGACGGTGACGCGTTGGTCGGCATCGTCCGGTTCGATGGTGATGTGTCCCGCGCGATACGCTTCATCCAGCGCAGCCTGGTCGCCTGCGGCAGGGCGCTGGCTGAGGCCGCCCGGAACCGTCACGGCGCGCCAGCGGAAATGCCGCGACGCGACATCGCGTGGCAGCCTGCTGACATACAGCATGTCGGCGAACCGCTTGGCGGCAAAGTTCACCGTGCGCTGGCGGATCGCATGGGCAGAGCAATCGTACACAACGGGATCGGGCAGGCCGTGGCCGAACGGTTGCGGGGTGCGATCGAAAATCGGCTCCGCCGGGACCGTCGGCGTTTCCCCCTTGTCGCTCACTTCACCGGCTCCGGAGTGCGGGCACCAGCGGTATCGAAATAGCGGTTACGCATGCCTTTCTGGTTTTCATAGAGCGAGCCCTGCTTCGTCGCCGGCGGCAAGGGCATCCGCACCGGGGCGGGCGCCAGCCGCGGCTCGCGATGCTCGCCGGCCACCATCAGCGCCTTGTACGCCTCGATCCCGCCCGGAAAACCCAGCAGCGGCCAGGCATCGGCGGCGCGGTACTGGAACAGCAGCAGGCGGCGATCGCGATCCGAAACGTTCGGGGCGGAGCCGTGCACCGCGCGCACATGGTGCACCGTGATGGCGCCGGCCTTGCCCAAAAGCGGAATTGCGGAGGCGTAATCGACGTCGCGGTTGGTGGGGTCCATCGCGCCGCAGAAAGTGCCGTCGGCGTGGTGATCAAAGGTGGGGCCGCGATGACTGCCCGCGATGATCATCAGCGGACCGTTCGCCATCTCCATGTCGTCCATCATCACGCCGACGGCGGCGAGGTTGTCGTTGGTGTGGGGATAGAACGCCCAGTCCTGGTGCCATTCCACCGGCGCGCCATAGCCGGCGCTTTTCATGTTCAGCTTGGCGGTGTCGAAACGGATGTCGGGTCCCCACAGGTCGGCCAGCACGCCGATGATCTTCGGATGGCGCATCAGCCGCGCGTATTCCGGGTGCCGCAGGTGCGTCGCCTTGATGCGGCGGACGCGCGGGTTGTCCGGGGTGTGGCTGTCCTCCAGGTCATAGACGTCGTTGTGCGTTGTCAGGCCGCTTGCCTGCTGCACCAGGTCGTCCGTCACGGCGCGCAGGCGGCGGATTTCCGCATCGGTCAAAACGTCGGCAACGACGATCGCGCCGACCTCGTTGTATTCCTCGATCTGTGATTTGGTCAGCATGGATTCCCTCCGGGCGGTCGGACCGTATCACCGCGGGGAAAACCGGTCGAGGCGACGTGGGCGCGATGCCGCTATGTGGCAGGCGCGACGGTACCGTTGTTTTCAGCGTTGCGCCGTGCCCCGGGCTGTCCACCCGCCCGGTCGGCAGGGGGCAGGTTCTGGCCCGGTTGCCCGCGGCCATTCGACGGGGCGGAGCAATATCTTCGCGTTGTTGTATGTGCTGCGGCAAGCATTTCCTTCGCGTTATTGTATGCTGCTGCAAGCATTCACGGTGACATAACAAGGAGACCATGAACAGCCAGCCATGAAAAGCGTGGAGAGTTGCCACGGTTTCTATTCAGGGTGCGTAACTTGTTGCTGTTGAAGGGTTTCAATAACCGTAGCTCGTACAATGTCGCGCGTGCTCACGCCCATCCCAATCTACGTCTGTCCATCGGCAAGGACAGCGACCAGCGCTGCAACCACGGCAATTCCGGCAATCACAATGCTCGCCATAAGACCGGAAGTGCTTCTCTCGACGCTCTCCATCCGGGCGCCGAGAGCATTCATCTTTCCTTCCAAACCCGCAAACCCGGTTCTCATTTCGCCCAAGAGCTGAGCGAACTTCGTATCCGTTCTGGCCTTCGCGACTTCTAAACGGGCGGTTATTTCCTCGCTTGACGGTCCATCGGTCATGTCAGTCCATCGGTCGTGTCAATTGATCTACTTGGGTTGGCTCGGCGCACACGCGGGCAGCAAGACAGCATCCAGGTCTGATCCGCACCATCCCACTGAAACGCTCGTTGCTACGTGAGAGCGAGCACTTTCAGTCAAGCGGACGCACCCATGCTCAGCCGCCGCGTGACCGGGGCCGGATTGCCGTGCGTGTCCGAAATCTGGGAGGAGGGGCCCCGCCGTTACCAAACTCTTCACCATTCCACCGTACCCTGCGCGCTGACCATCTCCCGCCAGGTCCGCAGCATGCAGGTTCTCGGCACACCTACCCGCGGCCATTCGATGGCGCGGGTCAACACCTTCGCGTTCTCCGGTATCGACGCGGTACCGGTGGAAGTGCAGGTGCAGATCTCGGCCGGCGCGCCGGGGTTGCTGGTGGTGGGGCTGCCGGACAAGGCGGTGGGCGAGGCGCGCGAACGGGTTCGCGCCGCCTTCAGCGCCATGGGCTTATCGCTGCCTCCGCGGCGAGTCCTGATCAACCTGAAACCCGCGGACCTGCTGAAGGAAGGCAGCCATTTCGACCTGCCTTTGGCGCTTGGCGTGCTGGCGGCGATGGATGTGCTGCCGCGGGACGAAATTGGCGGCTATGCCGCGCTGGGCGAACTTTCCCTGGATGGCGCACTTGGTCCGGTTGCTGGCGTGCTGCCGGCGGCGATGGGCGCGTCGGCGCGGGATCTCGGGCTGATATGTCCCGCCGGGCAGGGGGGTGAGGCGGCCTGGGCCGGACGCATCGAGGTGCTGGCCCCTGCCGACCTGCTGTCGCTGATCAACCATTTCCGCGGCACCCAGGTGCTGACCCCGCCGGAGCCTGCCGGCGTGGCGGAGGCCGGCCGTGAAGCGGACCTGGCCGATGTGAAGGGCATGGAAACCGCCCGCCGCGCGCTGGAGATTGCCGCCGCGGGAGGGCACAACCTGCTGTTGGTTGGCCCGCCAGGCGCAGGCAAGTCGATGCTGGCTGCGCGGCTGCCCGGGCTGCTGCCGGATCTTGCCCCGCGCGAGGCGCTGGAAGTCAGCATGGTTCATAGCGTCGCCGGATTGTTGGATGGCGGCCGGCTGGTGATGCGCCCGCCGTTCCGCGAACCGCACCATTCGGCGTCGCAGGCCGCGTTAACGGGTGGCGGGCAGCGTGCCCGGCCCGGGGAGGTGTCGTTGGCGCATCGGGGGGTGTTGTTCCTGGACGAACTGCCGGAGTTTCCCCGCCCGGCCCTGGATTCGCTGCGCCAGCCCATGGAGACCGGCCGCACGACCGTCTCGCGCGCGACCGCGCACGTTACCTATCCGTCGCGCTTTCAGTTGGTGGCGGCGATGAATCCCTGCCGCTGCGGTTATTTCGGCGACGCGGCGCGCGAATGCGGCCGGGCGCCACGCTGCGCCGAGGACTATCTGCACAAGGTGAGCGGCCCGGTGCTGGACCGTATGGATTTGACGGTGGAGGTGCAGGCCGCTTCCGCTGACGAACTGGCGCGTGCGCCAGCGGGTGAACGCAGTGAGCCGGTCGCTGCCCGGGTGGCGCGGGCGCGTGCGGCGCAGCGGGTGCGGTATGGCGAAGACGGCCCGCCGTGCAATGCCGAGGTGGATATGGCGGCGGTGCACCTTGCCCCCGAGGCGCAGGCACTGGCGAGCCAGGCGATGGACCGCCTGCGCCTGTCGCCACGCGGCTACACCCGGGTACTGCGGGTGGCGCGGACGATCGCCGACCTGGCGGGGGTGGAGCCGGTGGGGCGGGTGCATGTCGCGGAGGCGCTTGCGTTCCGGCACCGGGTGCCGGGGCGGCGGGGGTGACCTGTGGACTGCTATCACAAAATTTGTTATAGATGCCGGACGCCAGGCCGATACGGCATCGCAAGCGCCGCTACGATGACGGCATGATCCTGGAGATGGTGCTTTGGGAAGTACCGTCACCGGTGCGCGGTTCCGCGCATCTGCTGAAGTACTCCCTGTTTTATGGCAACGAGAGCGGACGATTGTTCTGATACGACAATGAATCGGGAAAAGGCGACCACCGCCATTATGGCGCATGGCAAGAGCCCCACCAATTCACCACCGCCGAGCAATTGTTCGCCGATTTCCTCACAGACGTGCGTGCCACCCGCCGCCGCGGGTAAGGGAGATGCCGATGTCAGCAATAAAAGTCGTGATTGGCGGGACCATGGAGGACGACGCTGCCGACCCGCTCGATGCCTGGCATCGTACCGAGCAAGGCGAGCAAGTCCTCCCCGAACGCGTGCTTGCATTCGAAAGTTTTGACGGATTGTTCAAAATATTGACGGGGGAACGGTTCCGGCTGCTGCGGCACCTGCACGAGCACCCCGAGCCATCGATCAGTTCACTCGCTCGATCCCTTGGTCGGCAGTACAGCCGGGTCCATGCCGATGTCGCAGCTTTGCAATCTGCAGGTTTGGTTGAACGGAGCGGGGGTGCATTGCGCGCCACGGCAGATCGCATCATGGCGGATATTCGGCTTTGATAGCGGGCGTTCTCACCCTCGAAGCTTCCACGTCACTTTCGGCTGTCGCTTTGGGTCGCATGGAAGGATCTTGACCGATCCTGCTTTTTTGGAACTTGGGTGGATAGAAACAATGAGAAGGGAACCAGCGATCAATAACCCGGCGCAGATGCCGGGTGGCCATTTCATTGCCCAGAAAATAGCCACATCCAGGAGCGAGAATGTCCCGATAAGCATGGCCCGGATCGGTGCCATATGCCGCTCGCGCCGAAATTGTTCGGTCGATGTCCTGGCCCGGTCGTTTTCAGCGACACGTTCCCACGAACTTTTATCGCTTTCCCTTGCCACTCTTCCTCCCATTGGCCTCTCTCGCGCGGCGCAAATAGCGTTGCGCGAGAGAGGTCTCGCGCAGGAGAGGCTGCCGAACTAAAACAATCCCTCGATCTCCCCGTCTTCACGCAGGTGGATGGCCTCGGCGGAGGGGACCTTGGGCAGGCCGGGCATCGTCATGATGTCGCCGCAGATCGCCACCACGAACCCGGCACCGGCGGAAAGCCGCACCTCACGCACCGGCAGCACGTGGCCCGACGGTGCGCCCATCACCGTGGGATCGGCGGTGAAGCTATACTGCGTCTTGGCGATGCAAACGGGCACGTTACCGAAGCCGGCCTCCTCGAATCCCTTCAACCGCCGCGCGACCGCGTCGCTCATGGAAATGTCCGAGGCCCGATAGATCTTCTGCGCGATCGTGCGGATCTTCTCATCGAGCTTCATCTCCGCCGGATACAGTGGCTGGCAGTTGGCTTTGCCGCTTTCGATGCGCGACACGACCGCTTTTCCCAAGGCTTCCGATCCGGCGCTGCCATCGGCCCAGTGCGTGCAGGAGATCGCTTCAACGCCCTGCGACGCCATCGCATCGCGGATCACGCCGAACTCTTCCTCGGTATCGGAATTGAAGTGGTTCACGCCCACGACAACGGGCAGGCCGAATTTGCCCAGGTTCTCGACATGGCGCGCCAGGTTGGCGACGCCGCGCTTCACCGCATCGACATCCGGCTTGCCAAGTCCGGACCGCGGCACGCCGCCATGCATCTTCAGCGCGCGCACCGTGGCGACGATCACCGCGCAGGACGGCTTCAGCCCGGCCTGGCGGCATTTGATATCGATGAACTTCTCTGCGCCCAGATCGGCGCCGAAGCCGGCTTCGGTCACCACCACATCGGCCATCTTCAGTCCAAGCCGCGTGGCCATCACGCTGTTGCAACCATGCGCGATATTGGCGAACGGGCCGCCATGCACGAACGCCGGCGAACCTTCCAGCGTCTGCACCAGGTTCGGTGCCAGCGCGTCCTTCAGCAGCACGGCCATCGCGCCGTCCGCTTTCAAATCCTTCGCCGTCACCGACTTCCCATCGCGGGTCTGCGCCACGATCATCCGGCCCAGCCGCTCCTGCAATTCATCCAGATCGCGCGACAGGCAGAACACCGCCATCACTTCCGACGCAACGCTGATGTCGAAACCGTCCTCGCGCGGGAAGCCGTTGGCGACTCCGCCCAGGCTGCTGACGATGGACCGCAACGCCCGGTCGTTCATATCCAGGCAGCGCCGCCACGACACGCGCCGCGCATCAATGCCCAGCGCATTGCCCCAGTAGATGTGATTGTCCACCATCGCTGCGAGCAAGTTGTTGGCCGAGGTAATGGCGTGGAAGTCGCCGGTGAAGTGCAGGTTGATCTGGTCCATCGGCACGACCTGCGAATAACCGCCGCCGGCCGCACCACCCTTCATGCCGAAGCTGGGACCGAGCGAAGGCTCGCGCAGGCAGATCACCGCGCGCTTGCCGATGCGGTTCAGCGCGTCGCCGAGGCCGACCGTGGTGGTGGTCTTGCCTTCACCTGCCGGCGTTGGGCTGATCCCGGTCACCAGCACCAGGGCGCCGTCGGACTTCCCTTGCTGCGCCTTGATGAAATCGAACCCGACCTTGGCCTTGTGGCGGCCGTACGGCTCCAGCGCATCATCCGGAATGTTCAGTTTCGCCGCGATCTCGGCGATGGGGCGCATCTTCGCTTCGCGGGCGATCTCCAGATCGGACTTCATCTACGCTGCTCTCCTCCGGTTGATGCCGAGTTCGGTCAGGGCCTCGGCCATGGCGCCCACGGCACGGCGCATGTCATCGGGCATGATGGCGCCGATGCAGCCGACGCGAAAGCTGGGGGTCGGCGTGTTGTAGAAATTGCTGATCAGCACGCCGCGCCGCTTCAGCGCATCGACGAAGCGTTGCAGATCCCAGGCCGGATCGTCCGGCGCATGCACGTTGACGATAATCGGTCCCTGATGTTCGGGCGCGAGATAAGGCGCGAGGCCCATCGCCAGCACGCCGTCATACAGAATGCGCATGTTCTCGGTGTAACGCGCAAGACGCGCCGGCTGGCCGCCCTCGGCATCGAAGAAATCCAGGGCGACGTTCAGCGCGCTGATCGCCTGCGGCGCCGGCGTGAAGCGCGAGCTGCCGGGGCCGGCGCGCACTGAATGCGCGTGCACGCTGGCGAGATCGAACGACCAGCTTCCGGCGTGGCCAGCGCAGGCTTCCAGCCGGTCGATGCGCGCGACGGCAAAGGCCATGCCGGGCACGGCTTCCAGGCACTTGTTGGGGGTGAACACCACCGCATCGATTTCCGGCTGCGCGGAAATATCCAGCGGCAGCGCGCCAAACGCCGAAACCGCATCGACAATGAGCCGCCGCCCGGCCGCGCGCACGACCGCTCCGATTGCTGCCGGATCGTGCGCCACGCCGCTGCCGGTTTCCGAATACACGACGCCGACATGCGAGATCTCCGGATCGGCATCCAAGGCGGTGGCGACGGCGTCCGGCGGCGTCGGCATGATTTGCGGAATGGGCAAGGTAACCGGCACGCGGCCAGCCTCGCGTGCCAGGCGCACCATGCGGTTGCTGTACGCTCCGGTGTCGGGCACCAGCAGTTTTCCGCCCGGTGGGATGAAGCTGCGCACCGCCGCTTCGGTGATGAAATGGCCGCAGCCTTGCAGCGGCAGCACCGTGTGGGTGTCTGGCGTGCCGCCGGCGATTCGCAGCAGGCGCGCGCGGACCCCGGCCAGCAGCGGGTGGAAATCGTTGTCCCAGGGCGCGAAGTCATGTGCCAGCGCGGCGCGCGTTTCGGGGCGCGTGGTCACGGGGCCGGGAATCAGCAGCAACATGGGGAGTACCTGGCGGCGGGAGACGGCGGAAGGGCGCAGGCTTCGCACGAAGACGGCGGGAAATCCACCCGGGCGGGTGATGACGGCAGGGTAATCGGGTGAAGCAGTAGGTGACAAACGGAGAAAGTGCCGAATCAATAGCGACCCTCGATTCGCATGAGGGGGGCGCACCATGGCGGACACGGCATCGGACGGCACGGCGTTCGACGA